>ULNL01006494.1_pt1 | contig 27966 bp, 26 predicted proteins | sample 1951901 | NCBI WGS metagenome assembly ULNL01 (sample SAMEA4835575, study PRJEB28245) | human gut metagenome | biome: gut microbiome; material: fecal sample | place: Denmark | collected 2008
GAAGTGACAGATCATGAAAGACAGGAATTTTGTTAAGGAAATAGAAAAGTTAAGGACAGCCGTCTTAGGGTATGACCGTGAGGAAGTCGTGCTCTACATCAGGGAGCTGGTGGAGTACTATGGGCAGAAGAACGAGGAGACAGTGAGGGAACTGTATCTGGAAAAGATGCAGCTTGCGGCAGAGAACGCAGGACTGCGGGCACAGATCCCCACACAGGAGAAGCTCTATGCGGAGGCAGAAGGAAAGGCGGAGGAGATTCTGGGCGGTGCAAAGGAGACTGCGGCGGCCATCCTCGACCATGCCGGCACCGAAAAGGAACGCATGCTCAGAGAGGCCGGGGAAGCAGAAAAGCGGATCCTTGCAGAAGCGGACAGAAAGGCAGGGGAGACCCTTGCAGAGGCAGAGAGGAAGACTGGGGAGACCCTTGCAGAGGCGGACAGAAAAGCAGGGGAGACCCTTACAGAGGCAGAGAGGAAGGCAGGGGAGATCCTTGCAGAGGCAGGGCGGCAGGCGGAGGAGATCCTTGCAGAGGCAGGGAGACAGATGGATGTCATCCTGACAAAGACAAGGGAGAAAGTGGAGAAGCAACAGGCACTCTACCATCAGTACCGCAGCCGTCTGGAAACCTTGAAAAACGGCCTGGACTGCATCTTTGCAGGGTGTCCGCCGGAGGAAGACACCCGGGATCTGCATGGAAAGCCACAGAGACCGGGACAGATACAGGCAGACGGACCGGAAGAGGCCGGTCTCCGGGAACAGCCATGAACGGGGGAGAACAGTACAGCCTTGACATGGCACTCCTGAAGATCCGCGAGGAAAAACGGAAAAGAAAGATGCGCTCAGAGCGCGCCGTCATCCTGTTCGTGGTCTGGATCCTGGTGTTCAGGGTATGCGGGATCATGCGCGTGGATGGGAATTCCATGCGCCCTGCCTGCCATCCCGGGGATATCGTGTTCTTCCTGCGCATCCTCCCGGACGGCGTGGGCTATGGGGATGCCGTCATCTTAAAGGATGCATCCGGGGAATACCTGATCAAGCGCATCGCAGGGCTGCCGGGGGATGTGATGGAGGTGGACCGTGAGGGACACCTGACAAGGAACGGCGCAGAAGTGCAGGAGACGGATGTCATCTTCGGCCTGTCGGAGACAGGAGACAGCGTGGATTATCCGTACACCGTGCCGGAAGGGAGTTATTTCTTCCTCGGGGACAACCGCCCGGTGTCTTTAGACAGCAGGATGCTCGGTGCGGCAGGAAGGGAAGAGATAAAAGGAAAGGTCATCTGGGCAGCGGGGGCTGGGAGATGGAACAAAAAAACAGGTAAGAGGTAAAAGACCATGAGCATTACAGGAGCTTATACTTGGGAAGATATTTCCAGTCTTGGGATGGAAGCTTATTTCCAGCCCATCTACAACGTGGAAAAGCACAGGATCACCGGGCTTGAGGCGCTGTTCCGTGCAAGGGACGGGAAGGGAGGTTTCCTCGACCCGGAGAGCCTTGTGCAGGAGGCGGAGGAAGGCGGCTGGGTGCATGAGATCGACCTGTGGATGATCCGGGAGTGCTGCCGGTGGTTCACGAGGTTTGCGGAACACGGCATCACGAGGATCAACGTGAACCTGTCGCCGCAGACCTGCATGGTGGAGGCTGTCTGGGAGGAGATCAGCAGCTGCCTGGACCGGTACGGCCTCCAGCATGGGAAGATCTGGCTGGAGATGACGGAACTCGGGAAGACAGCGGATAACGGAAAACTCCTGGAGACCGCACACAGGCTGCAGGATAAGAAGTTCAACCTGGTCATGGATGATTTCGGCAAGGGCGAATCCAATTTCGTGCGGCTGATGGATTTCGAGTTCCAGAGCATCAAGCTGGACAAGGAGCTGGTCTGGGGCATCGGGAGCAGGAAGATGGGCATGCCGATCGTGCAGACGCTCCTCGTGTTCGCCCAGAGGAACCACATCTGGGTGACGGCAGAGGGGATCGAGACAAGGGAACAGGCAGCGCAGCTGGAAAAGCTCGGCTGCAACTTTTTACAGGGCTACCTGATCAGCAGGCCGCTCCCGGCGCAGGAATGTGTCTCGTTCATAAGGCAGTGGGAGGACACGGACATCCTCGGACAGCCTGGGCAAGAAGATGATGATTGCAGAAATCATATGAAACAATTGCGAAACTCATGAAAATCTAAATTGAAAGAAGGGTATGAGGAGTTTCGCAATTGTCTAAATATCATATAAGGAACAGGAGAGATAAATCATGGGAAAGACAAAATTTGGAACAAAGATCGCATTCTTTTTTGTGATACTGCTCGGTGCAGGGGCAGTGTTATATGCGAAAAACTGCATGGAACAGCTCGCAGCATATGCAGTAAGCCTCATGGACGGTGCAGGACAGGCGCAGGCGCAGAGCCAGCTTGCGGCAATGATCGCTTCCGATGTGAAAAAAATGGCAGCCTTTATGGCAGCCGGGCTTATCATAACGGTCGTTGTGGGTGCGGCAGGCATCATTGATTACATCAGAAGCCTCGACCTTGCCTGCAGCTATTCGGACACCCTCGCACAGGGCGATCTCACACAGGATGTGGAACAGAAATATTTAGACAGGAAAGACAGCATCGGAAACCTTGCGGCAGCTTTCCACAAGATCCGGGAGAGCTTTGCGGGACATCTTGGGAGCGTGAAGGACAATGCAGAGTCCCTGAGCGGCCATGTCTCCTCCATCGGGAAAAACGTGGATGAGATCAACGGCGAGATGGAAGGGATCTCCGCAACGACACAGCAGCTTGCAGCGAGCATGGAGGAATCCGCAGCATCCGCAACGGAGATGAACACCATGTCAGAGGAGATCAACCGGGCGATCAAAAACATCGCGGAGAGCGCACAGGAAGGTGCGGAGCGTGTCAATGACATCCATACCCGTGCCGTCAATGCGAAGAAAGAGACCACGGAGAACCGTGCCAATGCACAGCGCATGCACGGCGAGATCAAGGAAAGCCTCGACCAGGCACTGCAGGATGTGGAAGTGGTATCCCGGATCGAGGTCCTGGCACAGGCGATCATGGAGATCACCAACCAGACCAACCTTTTATCCTTAAATGCTTCCATCGAGGCGGCACGTGCCGGGGAGATGGGAAAAGGGTTTGCAGTCGTGGCGGACGAGATCCGGAAGCTTGCGACGGAATCCGGTGAGACGGCGACAACCATCCAAGAGGTCACGGACAGCGTGGTGAAAGCGGTGAACCAGCTCACAAAGGACAGCAGACGTCTGTTAGACTTCGTCGCAACTGATGTGAAATCCAGCTATGACAGCTTTGAGAGCCTTGCGGATGCCTACAACCGGGATTCCGAGTTTGTGGACGGTCTTGTATCGGATTTCAGTGCGACATCCGAGGAACTCTTAGCTTCCATGGACGGCATGATGAATGCGATCGAGGGCGTTGCAAATGCGGCAAACGAGGGCGCAAGCGGGACCTCCGACATGGCAGAACGCATCCAGAACATCACCATGCGGTGCTCCGAGGTGGCAGAGACCACGGAACAGGCAGGCGCAGCGGCAGAAACGTTAAAGGCAGACACTGAGATCTTCAAGGTGTGAGAAAGAGCACCGGCAGAAAACAGCAGCCATCAGGATGGAACGCATCATTGAATCAATGGAGAAATGGGAGGACAAACGTGAGAAATAAAAAGAGAATGCTTGCCGCAGGATTTATAGCAGTGGCACTTCTGTCAGCTGTGACCGGATGCGGCAGTACAACCGGAAATATGCAGGATACCCAGAGCATACAGGGAGCTACAGGAGTAGCTGGCGGAACCGTACAGGGTTCCGCCAGCGCAGAAAATGCATCAGACACGGCGTCACAGAACAACAGCAACACAGCAGATCATAATGTACAGGATAACAGCAGTGGAACAGGAACAGCACAAAACGGCAGCAACACAACAGATCATACAGCACAGACAGGAAACAACGACAGCAGCGGAACATCACAGGCAGGCGTGTCACAACATGCAACCGCAGGTTCTGCCACAATGGTGAACGGTGGCATCACGGAACAGGAAGCGAAGAACATCGCAGCCGGGAATGCAGGGGTCACAGAGGAACAGATCCAGTACATCACGGTAAAACAGGACTGGGATGACGGCCGTGCCAGATATGAGGTGGAATTCACCGCAGCCGGAGTGGAGTACGATTATGAGCTGGATGCATCCGACGGACGCATCCTTTCGGCAGACTCCGAAGTGATAGACAAGGGATACCGTGCATCACAGAATGGTACGACAGGTTCCCAGAACGCAGCCGGCTCATCGCAGACAACACCGGGCGGTGTTTCCATCGAGACAGCAAAACAGACCGTCATGGACAGGATCCCTGGCATCGATGCCGGAAACATCTACATCCATCCGGACTATGACGACGGCATATCTCTCTATGAGGGGGAAGCCTACTATGCGGAGGTAAAATATGAATTTGAGATCAACGCAGAAAACGGAAACATCATCAGCTGGGAAGCAGAATCCATCTACGACTGAGAAAAAGCCGTTAAAAGTAAAGGTTGAGACGGTCCTGATCATCATTGCCATGACAGGGCTTGTCCTGACCGGAACATGATCGGGGATGGGAAAACTGAATTATAAAGGATAAAAAGGGTAGAGCCGGTTTTTTGGTTCTACCCTTTTTAAAAAATTATTTACACATCTCCGCAATATCATAAATCAGTTTTCTGGAATCTTCCCATCCAAGGCAGGGATCTGTGATGGATTTTCCATAAATATGGTCGTGGATCTTCTGAGAACCCTCTTCGATATAACTCTCGATCATCACACCTTTTACCATGTTATGGATGTCTTGCGATAACTGACGGTTATGCATGACTTCCTTGACAATACGGATCTGTTCTTTGAACTGTTTGCCGGAATTGGAGTGGTTTGCATCAATAATGGCAGCCGGGTTCACAAGATCCATTTTGGCATACATATCGCAGAGACGGATCAGATCCTCATAGTGATAGTTCTGCGTGCTGTTGCCGTGTTTACTGACGGCACCGCGGAGTACAACGTGGGTTAATGGATTTCCGGTTGTCTCCACTTCATAGCCACGGTAAACAAAATGGTGTGGATGCTGGGCAGCATAAACGGAGTTGAGCATAACGGCAAAGTCACCGCTGGTTGGATTCTTCATACCGGATGCAACATCAAAACCGCTGACGGTAAGACGGTGCTGCTGGTCTTCAACCGAACGTGCACCGATCGCAACGTAGGAGAGCAGGTCTTCTACATATCCCCAGTTTTCCGGGTAAAGCATTTCGTCTGCACAGGTGAGACCGCTTTCTTCAATTGCACGGATGTGCATTTTGCGCATGGCGATCAGACCTTCGACCATATCCGGTGCTTTTTCAGGGTCAGGCTGGGAAGCGATTCCCTTGTAGCCTTCACCGGTGGTACGTGGTTTATTTGTATACACACGCGGGATGATGATCAGCTTGTCTTTGACATCTTCCTGGATGGAAGTGAGACGGCTGACATAATCGCATACAGAATCTTCGTTGTCTGCAGAACAAGGTCCGATGATGACAAGAAAACGGTTGTCAAGACCTTTGATCACATTGCTGATCTCTGCGTCACGCTGTTTTTTTAACTCCTGCAATTTCTCTGACAGAGGATATCTTTCTTGGATCTGGGCAGGAGAAGGTAATTCGTTTAAAAATGTGAAACTCATGTAAAACTCTCCTTTAGTAGATTATACTAACAGTCATTCTAATAGATTGTGAATAAATTGTCAAATTCACAGATGTTCCAATTTTTTATACAATCCATAAAAAATATTCATGTTTCGTTGCATAGTGAATCATATTTAGTGTGTGCCGTAAAAAAAATACGGAATATGTTGAATTTTTTTGCAGATAATCATATAATAGAAAAAAAGATTGGGCAGGTGATAAAATGTTAAAGAGATTCAGTGTAGAAAATTTTAAAGGATTTCAGGATAAAATCACATTTGATATAGGTTTACCATGCAATTACAGTTTTAACTCTGAAATTATAGAAAATGGCTGTGTAACAAAGGGAATTATATATGGAATTAACAGCAGCGGTAAATCAAATCTGGGGTTAGCAATTTTTGATATTATTACTCACTTGACGGATAAACAAAAACTTCTTTCAAGCTATGAATTTTATTTAAATATGAGTGGCAGAAAATCGTTTGCTGAGTTTGAATACGACTTTTTGTTTGGTGAGCACGAGGTGGTTTACCGATATAGCAAAAATGATGTGAATACATTAAAGAGTGAAAGTCTTTTGATTGATGGAAAAGAAGTTATTTTCTTTGATTTCTTTACCAGAGATGGGTTTACGCTGCTGGAGGGTTCTGACACTTTAAATGCATCTATTAAAAACGAGAGTCCTATTTCGCGTGTGAAGTATGTGAATAGCAATTCGATTCTTGTCGATAATGAGCAAAATCAGGTGTTTAAGAAGTTTATTGATTTTGTAGATCGCATGCTTTTGTTCTATTCTTTGGATAGCCGTGGATACGAGGGATTTATGAATGGAAGTGAAAGTATTGCAGAAGGCATTGTAAATAGTGGCAAAGTGCAGGAGTTTCAGGATTTTTTGAAAGAGAATGATATTGATTATGAATTATATGGATGTGAGGTAGATGGAAGAAAAGCTCTTTATTGTCATTTTGATAATATGAATGCAGATTTTTTTAAGATTGCTTCTACCGGAACGAGGTCATTGGCATTATTTTATTATTGGTATATCCGCATGAAAAAGGCATCCTTTGTATTTATAGATGAGTTTGACGCTTTTTATCATTTTGAATTAGCGGAGTCAGTGCAAAGACATCTGAAACAGATATCAGGGGTTCAGATATTTACAACAACGCATAACACAGACCTGATGAGTAATGATTTACTTAGACCGGACTGTTATTTCCTGCTTAGAAATAACAGTATTAAGGCAATAGCCGAATTGACGGAGAAGGAATTGCGTCAGGCGCATAATCTTCAGAAGATGTATAAGGCAGGTGCATTTAATGGCAGATAAAGACTATAAGGCGTTTATAGTCGAGGGCGAGGTTCGAGAAGTTCAGATTATTGATAATATTTCGAAGATTTTCTTTTTACATGGAAATTATACAGTTATTACGCTTCCGGCTGGAGAAAATATTTATATGCTTTGGAAACAGCTCAAAGAAGATAATTTTGATACGGACATCATAGAAGTTTTAAGGGAGAGTAATACTGAAATTGAAAAGCAGCTTATGGGATTGTCAAGAGATGATTTTTCGGAAGTATATCTTTTCTTTGATTATGATGGTCATCAAACTAATTTAGAAAAAACGGTACATGAGGATGTAATTTGCCAGATGCTGAAAAGCTTCGATAACGAAACCGAAAATGGAAAGCTATATATCAGTTATCCGATGGTTGAGGCACTCAGAGATTACGAACCGGGAAAATGCGGTGACGGGAAAGAATGTTTTGCGGATATACAGGAGTTAAGTACTTATAAGAATATTTCTGCAAATAGAGCATATAATCCACATTTTAAGGAATACGACTTTGAATTATGGAAACAGGTCATAGATGTGTTTGCAATGAGAGTGTCCTGTCTTTATAAAACTTCTGTTGTAATGGAGTATGAGCAGTATTCCAATGAGGTGACGCCATGTGAGATATATGTAAGAGAGACGAAAGAGGCAGAGAAGCAAGGGGTGTTTGTATTAAGTGCGTTTCCGGAATTTTTAGTAGATTATTTTGGAGTGAAACTTTGGAAAACAAGTGTGAAACATACAAAGAATGAAAGAGATAAATGCGAGATCTGATATGCTGAATTGTTCACAATAAATGAATTTGGCAATCTTCGAAAAGAAAATAAAGTAAAAAAAGGAGCGTGAAAACTATATGGAGATTAAAGGAAAAACAATTGGAACAGGAAAACCACTTTTATGCGTTCCGGTTATGGAAAGCAATAAAGAAGAGATCATAGACGAATTACGGACACTTGCAAAAAGTGAAGCAGATATAGTGGAATGGCGAATAGATACTTTCGTGGATTATAAGAATTACAACGCAGTGCGCGAAGTGTTTGCGGCTGCGGCAGAGTGCATGAAAGAGAAGATCTTCTTATATACATTCCGAACCAAAAAACAGGGCGGTATGGGAGAACTCGCACCGGATGAACTGAACGACCTTCATGATCTTGCGGCAGAGTCAGGATGCGTGGATCTGCTTGATCTGGAATTTTTTGAGGAGGAGCATCCGGCAAGAAAAATCAGAAAGCTTCATAAGCAGGGCTTGAAGGTCATTGCCTCCCACCATGATTTTTATGAGACGCCGGACAGAGAAGTTATGAAGATGCTGTTAGAACAGATGTGTGCAGGAGGTGCAGATATTGTAAAACTTGCAGTTATGCCACAGAATATGGAGGATGTTTTAAAACTTTTATCTGTGACGTATGAGTTCAAGGAAGAGAATCCGGACACACCGGTCATCACAATGTCCATGGGAAAGATGGGAATGATCAGCAGGCTGTGCGGCGAGAGCTTTGGTTCTGCCATTACCTTTGCGGCACACAAAAAGGCGAGCGCACCGGGACAGATGGAGATGCACGAGGTAGCGGACATTTTGGAGAGAATCCATAAAATTATGTAAAATGCGCTCATTCGCGCCAACAGGTTTTGCAAATTTATGAATTGCCTTGGCGCTTCATAATTACCAAATTATAAAATTATTATAAACACCGACAGATATCTTGACACAGATATTTGCCGGTGTTATTATTTAACGCGTTTAATACATAACAATGTTAACTAATAACGGACGGTGAGTGAATTATGGATAAATTATATGAAGAACTTTTTCGGTCGATGAATCAATTCCGAAAGCTGAAGTTTTCCGAGATGTTTCCAGAAGTGTGTAAGACAGACTATTTTGTGCTGTGTACGATCATGGATAAAGGAGAGAACGGTCAGATTACGATTTCGGAACTGGCTGCGCGGGCAAAGATGCTGCCTCCGGCAATTTCCAGAACGTTAAAAGGGTTAGAGGAGCGTGGATACGTCGAGCGGAATGTCAACAAAAATGACAGGCGCAACACCTATGTGGAACTGACGGAAGCAGGAAGACAACTGACAGAGGAAGCAAGGCAGACAATGTCGGATTTTGGAAAGTCAGTGATGTCACAGGTGGATGAGGCAGATATGAAACGCCTGATTTCTTATTTGGATAACATTTATCATATTGCGGAAAAAGAGATTGAAGCTAGAAAAGGGCAAGGCAGAAGAAAGGAAAGGGAACATGAGTAAGATTTTTAAAAATATGATTCCATATTGGAAATCAATTGTGATTATCATTGCGTTACTCTTTGTGCAGGCATGGTGTGATCTGTCACTACCGTCTTACACATCGGATATCATTGATGTTGGTATCCAGAACTATGGTGTGGAACATGTAGTGCCGGAGGCATTGACTGCGGATGAGTTTGAAACGGCAGAGTTATTCATGACGGATGAGGAGGCAGATCTCTGGGAGAGTATCTATGAGAAAGACGGTGATATTTACCGGCTGCAGGTGACATCCAGATCAGAATTAAACGAGATCGATGACACACTGGCAGTTCCGCTCATTATGAATTATCAGATGAGTGCGATGGAAGACTCTGCAGTAAAAGAGCATGTTGCAAAACCGACCGGGGCAGATGCCGGTACTCTGGAAAAAGACACCTTACTTTCCATGAGAGACAGCATGGAAGAGACCATTGATACAATGGGAAGTTCCCTTGTGAAATCCATGGGCGCAGCCTATGCGGTATCCTGCGATAAAGCGGCAGGAATTGACGTGGAAAAGATTCAGAAAAGTTATCTTGTCACAGCCGGACTGAAAATGGTCGGCATGGCGCTGATGATCGGAATCGTGACGGTTTTAGTGGGCTTCTTTGCCTCCCGTGTCGGTGCAGGCATCGGAAGAACATTAAGAGAGAAAGTATTTAAACAGGTTGTTGGATTTTCTAATGCGGAGATGGATAAATTTTCCACAGCTTCCCTGATTACAAGAAGCACGAATGATATCCAGCAGATCCAGATGGTTTCAGTTATGCTGCTTCGTATGGTAGCGTATGCACCGATCCTTGGCGTGGGTGGTGTTTTAAAAGTCATGCAGACCGGAGCCGGAATGGGATGGATCATTGTCCTTGCAATCCTTGTGATCCTTGGTTATGTGATGGTATTGATGGCAGTCACTATGCCAAAGTTCCAGTTAATGCAGAAGTTAGTGGATAATATCAACCTGGTATCCAGAGAAATTTTGACCGGTCTTTCGGTTATCCGTGCATTCGGCAGGGAGAAAAAAGAGGAAGAACGTTTTGATGTGGCAAACAAGAATCTGACAAAAACAATGTTATTTACCAACCGTGTCATGACCTTTATGATGCCGGGAATGATGATGATCATGAATGTTCTTTCCGTTGGTATCGTTTGGGTGGGTGCCCACAAAATTGATGCAGGAACGATGCAGGTCGGCGCAATGACAGCGTTTATCACTTATGCGATGATGATCGTAATGTCATTCTTAATGCTCACGATGATGTCGATCATGCTTCCTCGTGCAGCCGTTGCAGCAGACCGTATCGATGAGGTTATTCAGACAGAATCCTCGATCCATGACGCAAAAGAGCCGGAAAAAGTGACAACACACAATGGAGTTGTGAAATTCTCCCATGTGAATTTCAAATATCCGGGTGCGGAGGAAGATGTGCTTCATGACATTGATTTTACAGCAGAACCGGGACAGACCACTGCGATCATTGGAAGCACCGGATGTGGCAAATCCACACTGGTCAATCTGATCCCGCGTTTATATGATGTGACAGACGGAAGTATCACACTCGACGGAAAAGATATCCGAAACATTACGATGTCTGATCTTCGTGACGAGATCGGTTTCGTTCCACAGAAAGGTGTATTATTTTCCGGAACGATCGCTTCGAATCTTCGTTTTGGAAAAGATGATGCGACAGACGAGGAGATTAAGAAAGCAGCAGAGATTGCACAGGCAACAGAGTTTATTGAGGCGAAGGATGACAAGTATGAGAGTGCGATCGCACAGGGCGGAAGCAATGTTTCCGGTGGACAAAAACAGCGTCTTGCGATTGCAAGGGCGATTGTAAAAGATCCGAAAATCTTTATTTTCGATGACAGTTTCTCTGCGCTCGATCTAAAGACTGATGCGGCGCTGCGAAAAGCGCTTGCTGAGAATGTAAAAGACAGTACTGTGATCATCGTGGCACAGCGTATCAGCACCATTTTACATGCAGAGCAGATTTTAGTGCTCGATGACGGAAAAATTGTCGGCAAGGGTACACATGAAGAACTGTTAAAATCATGCGAAGTTTACCGGCAGATTGCAAAATCACAGTTATCCGCGAAAGAACTTGGACTTGAGGAAAGTGAGGTGGCTTTGAATGAGTAGAGAACAGGAAGTTAAAACACATCAGCCACGGAGAAGAGGTCCGATGGGACATGGCATGCAGCCGGGCGAGAAACCGAAGGACTTCAAAAAATCTATCAAAAAGCTGATGAGCTATATCGGAAAATACAAAGCTGCAATTTTTGTTGTCATGTTTTTTGCAGCGTGTTCTACCATATTTAATGTTGCAGGACCGAAAATTTTAGGAAAAGCGACCACTGCATTATCGGAAGGTCTGATGGCGAAAATTCAGGGAACCGGAAGCATTGATTTTGGAAAGATCGGAAGCATTCTTTTGTTTGTGCTTGGTCTGTATCTGTGCAGTGCGGTTTTCAACTTTATCCAGGGATGGATCATGACCGGGATCACACAGAAAGTGTGCTACCAGCTCAGAAAAGAAATCTCGGAAAAAATCAACCGCATGCCGATGAAATATTTCGAGAGCCGCACTTACGGCGAAGTATTGTCCCGCATTACGAATGATGTAGATACGTTGGGACAGGGATTAAACCAGAGTATCACCACGATCATTACATCTGTTGCAACACTGATCGGCGTGCTTGTGATGATGCTCAGTATTTCACCGCTTATGACACTTATTGCACTCGTGATCTTACCAATTTCCATGGGACTGATCGGATTTGTGACAAAAAAATCACAGAAATATTTCCGTGCACAGCAGGAGTATTTAGGACACATCAATGGACAGGTGGAAGAGGTATACGGTGGTCATCTCGTCATCAAGGCATTTAACCGCGAGAAAGATACGATTGAAGAGTTCGAGAAAACGAATGGTATTCTCTATGATTCCGCATGGAAATCACAGTTTTTGTCCGGTATGATGCAGCCGATCATGATGTTTGTGGGAAACTTAGGTTATGCCTGTGTTGCCCTGACTGGTGGACTGCTTGCAATCCGTGGCACGATCACAATCGGTGATATCCAGGCGTTCATCCAGTATGTGAAAAACTTCACACAGCCGATCCAGCAGATCGCGCAGGTGATTAATCAGGTACAGTCTATGTCTGCGGCATCCGAGCGTGTATTTGAGTTTTTGGAGGAAGAGGAGGAAGAGCAGATCGTAGAACATCCGGCGGATGTTTCGAAAATTACAGGTGCAGTGACATTTGATCATGTCCATTTTGGATACAATCCAGAGCAGATCATCATCAATGATTTCAGTGCCAGTGTAAAACCGGGACAGAAAATCGCAATCGTAGGACCAACCGGAGCCGGAAAAACGACGATGGTAAAACTGCTTATGCGTTTCTATGATGTAAACAGCGGAGCAATCTGTCTTGATGGACATAATATCAAGGATTTCAACCGCAGGGAACTGCGTGATGCATTCGGAATGGTATTGCAGGATACCTGGCTGTTCAAGGGAACAATCATGGAAAATATCCGATATGGTCGGCTTGACGCAACGGATGAGGAAGTAATTGCAGCAGCGAAGGCAGCGAGAGCAGATCATTTCATCAAGACATTGCCAGGTGGTTACCAGATGGAATTAAACGAGGATGCAAGCAATGTATCGCAGGGACAGAAACAGCTTTTGACTATTGCGCGTGCAATCCTTGCAGACAATAAGATCCTGATTCTGGATGAGGCAACTTCCTCGGTAGATACGAGAACCGAGATTGAGATCCAGAGGGCAATGGATAACCTGATGAGGGGAAGAACCAGCTTTGTCATTGCACACAGACTTTCCACGATCCGTGACGCAGATTTAATTCTTGTCATGAAGGACGGAGATATCATTGAGCAGGGCAGACATGAGGAACTTCTCGCAGCAGGAGGTTTCTATGCGAACCTTTATAATTCCCAGTTTGAGGATGTTGTAGCTTAATTTTTTGGCGTTTCCGCAAAGCAGGCACGCACGATTGCATCATCCCCATACTTATCACGGATTTTATCGATGGCAGAATTTAATTTGGACAACCGCTCAAACTTATCCTGATCGAAAAGATTATATTGCTCATAGCTTTCGTCGGTTGCTTTGCTCGTAGAGACACCGAGCAGCCGGATGGGAGCGTGATCCCAGCCCTGGTCAAATGCATTGCAGGCTGCCTCATAAATCTTTTCGGTCACGTTGGTGGCAGAGGGCAGGGATAACTGCCTGCAGCGGTGATGAAATTCATTGTCCACAATCTGAACCTGCACCACACTAATGTAGGCTTTATCATAACGGATGCGCGCACCCACAGTCTCACAGAGAGATAACAGAATGTGGTGCGCGTTTTCTGTATCTGTGACATCGTAAGGCAGTGTGACAGAGTTGCCGTACCCTTTGTTGGCAGGAGATTCTGCAGTCACGGCAGAGGAGGAGATACCATTGGCGGATTCCCACAGATAATCGCCCTGGGATTTAAAATTGGAGAGTAACATCTGGCGGTCAGCTTTTGCAAGTGCGCCGATGGTTGTGATTCCAAGAGAGCGCAGTCTTTTTGCAGTGGTTTTTCCACAGCCGTATAACGATTCCACCGGGAGTGGCCAGAACTTTTCTGCCATCTCTTCCGGGAAAAGAGTATGCACACGGTTTGGCTTCTCAAAATCAGATGCCATCTTTGCTAAAAGCTTATTTGTAGAGATACCGATATTGACGGTAAAGCCAAGCTCCTTATAAATCCGGTCTTTTAATTTTGTTGCGAAAACAACGGGATCACCGTAGAGTTTTTCCGTTCCGGTCATGTCGCAGAATGCCTCATCAATGCTGCACTGTTCGATCACCGGGGCAACCTCTTCCAGAATGCCGATAAATTTTCGGGAGGAAGCAGCATATAGTTCATGATCCGGCGGAACAATGACAAGATCCGGGCATTTTTGTCTGGCATGGGATAAAGGTTCGCCAGTCATAATGCCGTATTTCTTCGCAGAAGGAGATTTTGCAAGGACCACTCCGTGGCGCATCTTTTCATCGCCGCCGATTACGGCGTTGATGGTTCTTAAATCCAGTGCATCCGGGTTATCACGCAGGCGTTTCGCCGATTCCCAGCTCAAAAAGGCAGAGTTCACATCGACATGAAAAATGAGAGAGTGCATACAGATTCCTCCTGGTATCATAATGGTTTGTGCGAAACGCGTTCTACATTATGTACGAGTTTCGAGTTTTACATTACATCAATTATAGCAAACTTGAGGAAATCTGTAAACTAAAAACGAATATATGTTCGAATGTCATAACCCATACCAAACCTGTGTGTTGTGACACATAAAATTCACCGAATCGGGCATGATAGTAGCGAATAAGATGATTTTTGAGAGGTTTCAATATGTATATGATATGAGGGAATGCAATCAAAAGAGAAGGAGACACTGTGGAGCCGCCGGTTCTTAGAAGTCAGATTCTGCGTTTTATTCTGATTTATCAGAAATAAAATGCAGGATGTGAGTTCTTAGTACCGCTGCGAGCGACACGTAGCGGGAGCGTGTCTCCGAAAGTTTGATTGCATTCCCTCATATTTCAGTGCGTAGATTTACCTCTCAAAAATTATCGTAAACATTATAAACAACGATAAGGTGATTTTATTATGGTAAATATTCGAAAAGCCGCCATGATCGGCTGTGGATTTGTAGGTTCGTCCTCTGCGTTTGCATTAATGCAGAGCGGCATTTTTTCCGAGATGGTAATGATCGATGTAAACAGGGAAAAAGCGGAAGGTGAGGCGATGGATATCGCACATGGACTTCCGTTTGCAAGGCCGATCCGGCTGTATGCCGGAACTTACGATGACATTGTCGATGCGGCGATTATCATCATTACGGCGGGGGCAAATCAGAAGCCGGACGAGACGAGGCTTGATCTCATCCACAAAAATGTGGAAATTTATAAAACAATCATCCCGGAAATCGCAAAGCGAAACTGCGAGGGCATGCTTCTTATCGTTTCAAATCCGGTGGATATTCTCACTTACACAGCGTTAAAACTGTCCGGTTTCCCGGAGAACAGAGTGCTTGGTTCTGGAACGGTGCTTGACACGGCAAGATTAAAATATCTGATCGGGGAACATTTGAAGGTCGACAACCGCAGTGTGCATGCGTTTATCATCGGTGAACACGGGGACAGCGAGCTGGCAGCTTGGTCAAATGCAAACGTTTCCGGTGTGCGGCTCGATGCGTTCTGTGAGATGCGCGGACATTATTTTCACGAGGAATCCGAGGATAAAATTTATGAGGAAGTGAAAAACAGTGCCTATGAGATCATTCAGAGAAAACAGGCAACTTACTACGGAATTGCGATGGCGGTAAAAAGAATCTGCGAGTGTATCATAAGAAACGAGCAGTCCATTCTCCCAGTGTCTTCCATGATGCACGGAATTTATGGTATGGAAGATGTGGTCATCAGTATGCCTGCAATCGTCGGAAAAGATGGTGTGGAGGCAGTTGTGCCGATCGAACTCGATGAGGAGGAACAGGAGCAGTTAAAAAAATCAGCCACGCTTTTAAAAGAATTAAACACTATGATAAAAACCGAACATGGTGTAAAATGAGTGTCGGAAGTTTTCGATAACATGCTTTAAAGACAGGTGTTTCACATGAAGATAAAAATTTTTGCACTGACACATAAAAAATTTGAAGTACCACAAGATAAAATGTACCAGCCGCTTCAGGTGGGCAGGGAGGAAAAAGAGGATCTTGGTTACCTCTGTGACAACACGGGAGACAACATTTCTGCGGAAAACTGTTATTACAGTGAACTGACCGGATTGTATTGGATATGGAAAAATGTACACACATATAAATATGTAGGAACCTGTCACTACAGAAGGTATCTTTTGAATGAGCAGGAAAAAATTTTTACAGAGGCAGAGTATCTGGAGCTTTTAAAGGACTATGATCTGATCACGACCAAAAGGGTGGTGCTGAACAACTCCTATCATTATGGTTTTGCGACAAATCATAATATTCATGCTCTCGATATGACAGGAGAGGTGATAAAAGAACTCTACCCGGAATATTACGATACATTTGTACAGCTCGAGAACGGAACGGAAACGTATTTTGGCAATATGATCGTCACATCGAAAAAATGGTTTGATACATACTGTGAATGGCTGTTTCACATTTTTTTTGAGGTGCAGAAGCGGATCTGTCTGGAAAATGGAGAGGACGATTATCACAAACGGGTGTTTGGATTTATTTCCGAGTTCCTGCTGCTTGTGTGGGTGCGCGTAAATCATCTGAAGGTTTATGAGTGCAAAGTGGGCATGTTAGGAGAAAAGGCAGAGACACGCGAGATGAAAGAACAGCTTGCGAGTTACTTCTTTTCTATGGATGTTTTTGGTGCAAAAACGTATTTTGCGGAAATGTTAAAAAAGCGGCCGGATGTTCTGATGGAGGCATCCGACATCACAGGCGAGCTGAAACTTTCCATGCAGATCATTGCAACCATGGATCAGGAATTACAACGGACGGGGCATTGCTATCTGAGAAAAGAAAACCGTTTTCGGGAACTTATCACTTTATTTACGAGATTGAATGCAGTGATACGTGCATACATGAGCGGACAGGTCACAGAGGAGGACAGGCGCTTTTTGATAGAGCAGAGTGTTAGCGAGACAGCAGTAAAAGTCGGTGTTTTTATTCTGCCAATTTCAGCGGAGCAGAAAGAGGAGCTGGAAACTGAGATATTAAAAGATTTGAATGCATAAAAATCTCTTGAAATTTACACTTTTATCTGCTATGATAAATAGGATGTTTGTGAAACAGATAAAAAAATATATGCGGCTGTAGTTTAATGGATAAAACATCGGACTCCGACTCCGACGCTGCGGGTTCGATTCCCGCCAGGCGCAGTAAAAAGATGTCAGTAGTGGCATCTTTTTTTTGCTCTGAAATAAAATATTAAGAATTGGAAAAGCCTGCCATTCGTTGACAATAAACAGAGATAATGCTATTATGTAATATGTTTGTTAGATTAATTTTTTGTAATCAGAATGTATGAAATAATATTTTTTTATAATAGATAGCACAGACAAATTCGGGTCTGTGACAGAAAGGTTTGGTAAAAATGGCTTCAACGAATCAGGATAATAAATCAAATAACATAGATATTCAGAAAATGGTAGAATTTGTAAAAAAGAATGCAAGATATTTTGTGGCAGGTGCACTGTTTGTTGTGATTTTACTTATTTTAGTGAAATTCACGGGAAATGGAACCGGAAATGCAAACAACAATAACGTGGCAGTTACTGAGACGGTTGTGACAGAAGAAGCATATGAGGAAAATGCAATCCCGGCAGTCAACGAGTTGATCAACAACTACTTTACAGCTTATGCATCAGGAGATCTTGTTACATTACAGACACTGGCAACACCGATCACACAGAATGAGCAGAGTTATATCACACTGATCAGTCAGTACATTGAGCAGTATCAGGACATTAACTGCTATACAAAGTCCGGGCTTGACAGCAATTCTTATATGGTAAATGTCAGCCTGAATGTGAAGTTTATGGGAGTGGAAACACCTGCACCGGGGCTTTATTTCTTCTATGTCAGAACAAATGACGATGGAAGTCTTTACATTGATAATCTTTACAGTGAGTACAACCTGTCCAGACAGGAGAGTGCGTTGGATACAAGCATCCGCAACCTTATCACGAACTTCTACAACAGCGATGATGTCATTGAATTACAGAATGATATCCAGCAGAAATACGAAGCTGCATTGTCAACAGACGAGAACCTGTTGAATCTCTGTGCAACGACTATTCCAAATGCGATCACCGAGTGGCGTAATACTATTGTGGCAGACGCAACAGAGAGTACAGAAGAAGTGCCTGCAACGGAAGAGGTTCCTGCAACAGAGACTCCTGCTGAGGAAACTCCGGCGGAAGAAACACCTGCAGAAGAAACACCTGCAGAACCTGCAACAGAAACTGTATACACAACAGACAAAGTAAATGTCCGGTCAGGTGCAGATACCTCAGCAGACAAGCTTGGCTCTGTTGAAAAAGGAACGGCACTTACCAGAACCGGTACAGAAGGAGACTGGAGTATTGTCGATTACAACGGTACAACAGGTTATATTAAGAGTGAATTTTTATCAGCAGCAGCACCGGAGAATGCTTCTGAGACAGCGGCATCAGAAGCATTGACAGAGGGCACAACGATCATGCTCTCCAACACAACGAACATCCGGTCTTCCATGAGCGAGACAGCAGACAAAGTCGGAGTTGCCTATGCCGGAGAGAAGGTAACGGTTGTGATGAGTTATGCAGAAGGCTGGACAAAAGTAACCTGGAAGAATAAGACAGGTTATATCAAGACCGATTTATTAAAATAAAAAAGTAACAGAATGCTACGGAGGCTTCCAGCAAATTGAAGTCTCCGTTTTTGTAGTTATTTGAAGCTGTACAAAATAGAATCATATGGAATAATGACAGGAAAAGGAAAAGTATGGAAGAAAACGGAATCCGTATCAATAAATTTTTGAGCGAAGCAGGGGTATGTTCCAGACGCGAGGCAGACCATCAGGTAGAACTTGGAAATATTACCATTGATGGAAAAGTTGCGGAAACAGGCGCAAGAGTGTTGCCGGGACAGACGGTTTTGTTTCAGGGAAAGAAAGTTTCAAAAGAAGAGGAAATGATCTTAATTGCGTTCCACAAACCGGTTGGCATTGTCTGTACCGCAGAAAAGCGCGAAAAAAACAATGTGATCGATTATATTAATTACCCGAAGCGCATCTATCCGGTCGGACGTCTGGATAAAGATTCAGAAGGGCTGCTGTTACTGACGAATAACGGTGATATTGTCAATAAAATGATGCGCTCCGGGAATATGCATGAAAAAGAGTACATTGTTACAGTCAACAGACCAGTCACCGAGAGTTTTATCCATGGTCTGGCAAACGGAGTGCCGCTTGCTGAACTGAATACAATGACCAGAAAATGTCATGTAAAACAGATTGGAAAGAAACAGTTTAAGATTATTTTGACACAGGGACTAAACCGCCAGATCAGACGGATGTGTGAATATTTCGGTTATCGTGTGGAGAAACTTGTTCGTACAAGAATCATGAATATTGAACTTGGAGACCTGCCGGTTGGAACATACAGGGATGTTACACCGGAGGAGTACAGACAGCTTTTATCATTAATTAAAGATTCCTCCAATGAGACGGTCATCCCGAAGAAATATTCCAAAAGTGAGCGTATGAAAGAAAAATCAAAAAAGTAGAAATGGATGAAGAAAATGTCAGCAGAAGAGAGAATTGCCGAGTTAAAGAAAACACTCGAATATCATATTGACCGCTATTATAATCAGGACAGTCCTGAGATTTCAGATTATGAATACGACATGATGATGCAGGAGCTGAAGGGTCTGGAAAAAGAGCACCCGGAGCTTGTCACGCCGGATTCTCCGACACAGCGTGTTGGTGGAACAGCAAAAAGAGAAGCGGGTGTGCTTGTGCGCCACAATGTTCCGATGTTAAGTCTTCAGGATGTTTTTTCCAAAGAGGAAGTATTTAACTTCGTGGAGGAAATGCAGAAACAGTTAGATCATCCGGAATTTGTTGTGGAGTATAAAATTGACGGACTTTCCATGTCACTGCGTTATGAGAACGGAGAATTAATACTGGCGGAAACCAGAGGGGATGGAATTAATTTCGGTGAGGATGTCACCGCGAATGCGAAAGTGATCAAAGACGTAAAACAAAAGTTAAAGGACAAACCGGAGTATCTGGAGATCCGCGGTGAAGTATACATGAAAAACGCTGCATTTGAAAAGGTAAATGAGACACAGGAGCTTCTTGGAAAAAAAGTGTTTGCCAATCCAAGAAACTGTGCAGCGGGAACACTCCGCCAGTTAGACAGCAAAGTGACGAAAGAGCGGGATCTTTCCATGTTTATTTTCAATATCCAGCAGGTGCGTGGCATGGAGTTTGCAACTCATACCGAAGGATATGAATTTTTGAAAAAGCAGGGGATCCATGTCATAGACGATTACAAAGTCTGCAAGACCGCAGAGGAAGTGTGGGATGCGATCACGGCAATTGGTGAAAACCGCGGAAATCTGGCATATGATATTGACGGCGCTGTGGTGAAGATCAATCGTTTTTCTGACCGTGAGCAGTTGGGAGAAACATCCAAAGTACCGCGCTGGGCAATCGCATACAAATATCCACCGGAGGAGAAAGAGTCCAGACTATTAAATATTGAACTTTCGGTAGGAAGAACCGGAAGAATCACACCGACAGCTGTGTTTGAGCCGGTGCGCCTCTGCGGAACTTCTGTTTCCAGGGCAACTTTGCACAATCAGGATTTTATTGATGATCTGGATATCGGAATTGGAGATACAATTGTAGTTTATAAGTCGGGGGAGATCATTCCGAAGATCAAGGAAGTGAAGAAAGAGAAAAGACCTTCTGACTGGAAACGGTTTGTGATCCCGGATGTCTGCCCTGTTTGCGGTGCAAAGACAGAGAGGGAGAAAGACACTGCGGATATTAAGTGTACATCACCAAACTGTCCGGCACAGTTAGAACGCCATATTATCAACTTTGTAGGGCGTGACGCAATGGACATCAAAGGTTTTGGTACAGTTTATATTGAAGAACTTGTCCGTTTAGGGTATATTAATAATGTCGCAGATGTTTTTGTACTAAAGACACATCGCGATGAATTGATCGATCAGGGAATTATCGGAAAAGAAAAAAATACGGATAAGCTTTTGGATGCAATCGAGAAATCAAAAGAGAATGATGCCTATAAGCTTCTCACCGGACTTGGGATTCCGAATGTGGGAAAGGCAGCTGCAAAAGCGATCATGAAGTATTTTAAAGATATGGATCATTTAAAGGAAGCTTCCGTTGAGCAGCTCACAGAGGTCAACGATATAGGAGAAGTGAGTGCGCTTTGTATCCGGAATTTCTTTACAGATGAAAAAAATATTGAAATTTTAGACCGCTTGAAAGAGTATGGAGTGAATATGCAGGCGGAAGAGACAGAAACGGTGGAATCTGTTCTGACAGGAAAGACAGTTGTAGTAACAGGAACACTGCCGACATTAGGACGAAAAGAAGCGTCTGAGCTGATCGAAAAATATGGTGGAAAGGCTTCTGGTTCCGTCTCAAAAAAAACAGATTACGTGCTTGCGGGAGAAAATGCAGGAAGCAAGCTGACCAAAGCACAGGAACTTGGAATTCCTGTTATTTCAGAAGAACAGTTGAAAGAAATGCTTGGAATTTAGTTTTCACTGTACTGGAAGATGTAGCAGGACATACTGTCGAAAATAGGAGAGCGATTCTGATCGCGAGGAAGGGTTTGTAAGAAGATATGCCAATTAAGACACAGAGTGATTTGCCGGCAAAGGAAATATTGGAAAAGGAAAATATATTTGTTATGGACGAAAATCGTGCGACACATCAGGATATCAGAGCAATCAATATTGCAATCTTAAACCTGATGCCGTTAAAGGAAGATACGGAGCTTCAGCTTTTACGCTCGCTTTCAAACACACCGTTACAGGTAGATGTGACGTTTGTAGCAGTGTCTTCCCATGAGTCAAAAAACACATCAATGAGTCATCTGAATAAGTTTTATGAGACTTTTGCAGACATTAAAAATCGTTATTTTGATGGTCTGATCATTACCGGAGCACCGGTGGAACAGATGGAATATGAAGAGGTGGATTACTGGAAGGAAATGTGCGAGATCTTTGAGTGGAGCAAGACACATGCCACGTCTACCTTACATCTCTGCTGGGGTGCGCAGGCAGGGCTCTATTATCATTACGGTTTGAAGAAATATCTGCTTCCGGAGAAAAAATTCGGTGTGTATGAGCATCATGTGATGAACCGTAAAGTACCGCTTGTCCGAGGCTTTGATGACTATTTTATGGCACCGCATTCGAGACATACTGAAGTGCGTGCAGAGGATATCCGTGCCGTGAAGGAACTGACGATTTTAGCAGAATCAGAGGAAGCCGGCGTGTTCCTTGCCATTGCAGATGAGGGACGTAAAATTTTTGTGATGGGACATCCGGAATATGACCGGGTTACCCTCGACAAGGAGTACAAACGTGATAAGGATAAAGGTCTGGACATCAAAATGCCTGTCAATTATTATCCGAATGATGATGACACACAGAAACCGAGACTGCAGTGGAGATCACATGGAAACATTCTCTATTCAAACTGGCTGAACTATTACGTGTATCAGACGACACCGTTCCAGTTCATTAATACAGATGAGATTGTGGGAAAATAATTCAACTGCAAAGAACTTTTGCAAAATCGTAAAAAAATAGGGTATACACAGTTCAATTAAGATTGGTGTATACCCTATAACTTTTATAACATTTGTGCGTTCCATTTTAATTTATCCTTGCTTGGGACAATTTTATTTTCAAATTGCTTACCGATAGCTTTTAAAGCACTGTCCTTAGATCCATATATGCGTTTTCTGTGGATTTGAATACCTTTACCGTAACATTGAGTTATCTTCTATATTAAGTGAAGAACAGGACGCATTTGATAATATGCCAGAAGGATTACAGAGCAGCTATAGAGGAATGTGTTCTGAAGATGCAATTGATAATATGGAAGAAGCGAGTGAGAAACTTGACGAAGTAATTGAGTTGTTGGGTGATATTGTGTAAAATGGAAATATGTAAATAATAGATTCACATGTGCGATGTTATAACATTGTATTGACAATGGATAAAATGGGAACTATAATATAATTAAAGGAAGGTGATATATATGGCAAATACGAATGTAACTATGAGAATTGATGAAACTTTAAAGGCTCAATTACAGGAACTTATGTCTAATTTAGGTCTTGATATGACAACTTTCTTTACAATGGCTGCAAAACAGGCGGTAAGAGAACAAGCGTTGCCATTTAAGCCAGATATGAATGAAACACCTAATATTGAAACCTTAAAAGCAATGGCAGAAACGGAGTATTTAATTAATCATCCAGAAGTGAGAAAAACGTATGATGACGTTGATAAAATGATGGAGGATATTCTTGGATGAAATATGAAGTACAACCGACAACAAAGTTTGAAAAAGATTTAAAATTATGCAAAAGCAGAGGTTATGACATTGAGTTAATTAATCAGATTATCAAAAAACTTGCTAATGGAGAAAAGCTAGAAGAGAAAAATAAGGATCAAGATTTGCATGGAAACTGGGAAGGATATAGAGAATGTCACATATTACCAGATTGGTTGTTAGTATATAAGTATATAGAAGACGAATTAATTTTATATCTTACTAGAACTGGAACGCATAGTGATTTATTTTAATTAATGAATTGGAATTGTCGTAAGGCAGTTCCTTTTCTGTTAAAATGGAGAATATAATATTGAGATGATAAACTATAATGACAGTTTATTATAAATTAGCAAATGTTTTAAAAGAAAGAAAAGAAATCAGTGTAATGAAATAAAAGTGTAGTGTTCATATAGCATCTGACGGAAATAAAAATCTGTCAGGTGCTATTTTTATTCAGTATCGGTCACGTGGAACGTACCAAGCAGTGGAAAAAATATAATTTTATTGGCAAAAGAACAAAAAAACGATATGATAGAACTTGAGTATTAAACAAATGCAAGGAGCACCGCATGTACATTATTTTATGCTTAGACGACAATAACGGACTTGCCTTCAACCACAGAAGACAGTCGCAGGACCGCATCGTAGCGGAAGATATCAGCAAAACAGTTGGAGAAAAGAAACTTTGGATAACTGATTACAGCCGGAAGTTGTTTCAAGCTGTTTCGAATTTAGAAATCAGTGAAAATCCAAAATGGCAGGCGAAAAAAGGAGAATATGTTTTTCAGGAATTGGAAACATTGGATACAGATGACGAACAAATTGAGCAGTTTATAATCTATCGCTGGAACAGAGTATATCCAGCAGATGTTTCTGTTGAGATAGGAGTTGAATGGAAACTGACAGAAACGGAAGAGTTTCCCGGCTTTTCACATGAAAAAATTACAAAAGAAATTTATTGCAGAGAGTAGAAGGAGAAAAGGCAGAACGAACAGAGTTTTGTAAGAGTAAGGTAATGGAGAAGAAAAGCGGAATCTTAAACTGGAAAATTAAAATGAGAGCACTGGCGATGGTGATTTGTCTCGCATTGACGATGCAGTTTGCTTCTGGATGTGGAACGACAGAATCAGCACAGAGTACACAGAAAAATGCAACGACAATCGCAGAAACATTTGATTTTGCAGCCGTTCCGGCATATGATGGAAAGGCATATGTTACAGTCAATGATAACGTTCCTTTTTTTACAGAGGAAGAGTTGAGCAGTGCTTCTTATGAGACGTATGGAGAATTGGATCCGCTTGGAAGATGCACAGTCTGTGTGGCGAGCGTGGGACAGGATCTGATGCCGGCGGAGGAGCGTGGGAATATTGGTGCGGTAAAGCCGACAGGCTGGCATACTGTGAAATACGATTTTGTCGATGGAAAATATTTGTATAACCGCTGTCATCTGATCGGTTATCAGCTTACAGGAGAAAATGCAAATGAAAAAAATCTGATTACAGGAACCAGATATTTGAACATAGAAGGAATGCTTCCGTTTGAAAATATGGTAGCGGACTATGTGAAAGAAACAGATCAACACGTTATGTATCGTGTGACGCCGGTTTTTGAGGGTGATAACCTTCTGGCGGCAGGCGTGCTGATGGAGGGAAAATCGGTTGAAGACAACGGAGAAGGCGTTTTATTCTGCGTTTTTGCATATAATGTTCAGCCGGGTGTGTCGATTGATTATGCAACAGGGGAAAGCTCTGCGGACGGAACAATTGTAAATGATACCAGTGCGCAGGAAGAAACTTCACAGTCCGAAGAAACGCAGACATATGTGCTGAACACGAACACACATAAATTCCATAAGCCGGGATGTTACAGTGTAGAGAAAATCAAACCGGAAAATTATGCGGAATTTACAGGAACGAGAGAGGAAGCGATTGCATATGGATATGATCCATGTAAAAACTGCAATCCATAAGAAAATGAACAAGATAGAAATTACAGATTTAACTTTACCTGAATTACAGGTGTATACAAGCCTCAATGAGGCGCAGTTATTACATTATTATGAACCGGCACCGGGAATTTTTATTGCCGAAAGCCCAAAGGTGATCGAGAGAGCCCTAGAGTTCGGATGTGAGCCCATCTCCCTTTTGATGGAACAGAAGGATTTCGATACGTGTGGAAAAAATATCATTGCACAATGCAAAAACATACCGGTTTACACGGCAAAACTTGAGGTGTTAGAACAGATCACAGGATATAAACTTGCAAGGGGAATGCTGTGTGCCATGCACCGCCCGGCAATGCCTTCGGCAGAGGAAATCTGTAAAAAGGCAAGGCGCATCGCAGTGTTGGAAAATGTTGTAAATCCAACAAATGTAGGAGCGATTTTCCGGTCAGCGGCGGCATTGAACATGGATGCGGTGCTGTTGACGTCTGCGTGCAGTGATCCCCTTTACCGCAGGGCAATCCGTGTGAGCATGGGAACTGTATTTCAGGTGCCGTGGACTTACATTGAAAATAAAAATGTCTCCTGGCCACAGGGTGGGATGGACTTATTGCATGAGTATGGATTTAAAACGGTTGCCATGGCACTTCGGAATGATTCTGTCCGTATTGATGAGGAAAAATTACATGAAGAAGAAAAGCTTGCAATTATTTTAGGAACTGAGGGAGATGGTCTGGCTGCAGAGACTATGGCAGACTGTGACTATACAGTAAAAATCCCAATGAGCCACGGAGTGGATTCTTTAAACGTAGCGGCGGCGAGTGCGGTTGCTTTCTGGGAATTTGGAAAGTAATGGATTTACAAAAGAAATGGGATGGAGTTTGGAAAATGAAATTTATACAGCAATATAAAAATCTGAGCAAGGAGATTTACATTCTGTTCTTTGGCAGAGTTGTGACCAGTATGGGTTCCCTGATCTGGCCGCTTCTCACTTTGATTTTGAAAAATAAATTAGGATATAATGCGACAACGATTGCCACCATCACAATGGCAATGTCCATTTTGCAGTTTCCAATGCTGCTGCTTGGCGGAAAACTAGCAGATACGATGAACCGTAAAAAAATTATCGTATGCTGTGATATGGTTACAGTTATTTCTTATATTATCTGCGGTCTGTTGCCGTTGTCTGGATATAGCATTGCACTTTTTTATCTTGCCGGAGTGTTTGCGACAATTGAAGGTCCATCCTATGATGCGCTGGTTGCAGATCTGAGTGACAGCGAGAGCAGGGAAAAGGCGTATAGTCTGCAATATCTCGGAATGAATTTAGGACTTGTGCTTTCCCCGACAATTGCCGGATTTTTATTTGAAAACTATCTGGGACTGGCATTTATAATTACCGGAATTGCAACATTTTCCTCCACGCTTTTGATTATTTTATTTGTAAAACAGCTTCGGGTAGAGAAGAAAAAAGTGAGCGAGTACGAGGAAAAACGGGAGAATGAGCATGTATTTAAGATTTTATGGGAACGCAGGCCAATCCTGATTTATGCTTTGGTGGCAGGTTTCGGAGGGCTGGTCTATGCACAGTTTAATTATCTTCTGCCACTCAACATGGAAACATTATACGGAGCAAAAGGAGCTGCTATTTTTGGCATGCTGACAAGCACAAACGCATTGGTAGTGATCATTGCAACACCAATTATAACTACTTTTGCAGGAAGAATAATAGATGTCCGAAAAATTCTGATTGGAGAAAGCCTGATTATTTTAGGATTATCCGGGTATCGGTTTGTACAGGGAATCATGCCGCTTTATTTTGTGCTGATGGTTATTTTTACAGTTGGCGAAGTGTTTAACACGCTGGGAAACCAGCCGTATATGACCAGACGGATGCCGTCCACGCACTGGGGACGTGTCAATTCGTTCATTTATACGGTAAGCGGTGCATTCTCTGCCTGGGGCAATATTCTGATCGGAAAAATCGTTGATAACAGTGGATATGACCGAGCGTGGCTTGCAGTTGGGGCTTTTGGTGTTGCAACCATCGTTTTGGCGGTGACACTCAACATTATGGATAAAAAACAGTTTTATTTACTGTATGAGAAAAAAGAAGGAAAGGCGGAAGGATGAGGAGAAAATATATGAACATCTGTCTGATTTTGGGACTGCTTTGTCTGGTTTATGGGCTGATCGTGGCGATTGCAGGCTCCGGTGGAACAAAATTTTTTATTGTATGGATTGGCATTGCAGTGATTCTCTTTGTGCTGGCAGGACTGTTTCATATGGGAATATGGGACAGAATGCCGCAGATGATCAGATGGATATCAGGGATATTATGCGGCGTATTTTTTCTGTCGTTTCTTGTGATCGAGGGCATGGTGATCCGCCAGATGCATGCGCAGGGAGAAAAAAATCTGGACTATGTGATCGTGCTGGGTGCACAGGTACACGCAGATAAACCGAGTGTGGTATTGAAATACCGGCTGGATGAGGCAATTTTATATCTGAATGAGAATCCGGAGTTTCCCATAGTTAAAGATACCACACCA
>ULNL01033429.1_pt1 | contig 27860 bp, 20 predicted proteins | sample 1951901 | NCBI WGS metagenome assembly ULNL01 (sample SAMEA4835575, study PRJEB28245) | human gut metagenome | biome: gut microbiome; material: fecal sample | place: Denmark | collected 2008
CCTGCGGCGCGTACCGTGTCACGGATGGCAGACACATAGGGCTTGTCCGTGCCATACGAACCATATTCGTTTTCCACCTGCACCATGATATGTCCGCCACGGGTAATCTGCAAATCCTGCAATTGCTTGCCCACTTCATGCATAAAGGCTCCCACGTGCTGCATATAGAAAGGATCGAGAGTGCGAAGCTGCACGCTGTCGTTCTTCAGCAGCCACCAAGGCAGACCGCCCATTTCCCATTCCGCACATACATACGGACCGGGACGCACAATGACGTACATGCCATGCTTCTGAGCCAATTTACAGAAAGCCGCAATATCCTTGTTGCCTGTAAAGTCATAATTGCCGGGAGTTTCCTCATGCAAATTCCAAAAGACATATAGACAGAGCGTATTCATGCCCAAGGCTTTACACATTTCGATACGATGTTCCCAGTATTCACGGGGAATGCGTGGATAATGCACCTCTGCCGCTTTGACCACGAACGGTTTCCCATTCAGCAGAAAGGTATTCTTGCCCGCTTCGAATGTTCCGGACTTATTGCCGGCACATCCCGCCAGCAGCAGGACTGCCAGCAACAAAGTCAGTAATTTCTTCATGTTTATTTATCTATTGTTATTTTTCATTCTTGTTTATCCGGATTACTGTAAATGAATAAGCCGGCAATTCATATCCGAATTTCTCGCTTACTTCCATTGTACCGGCTACAGGACGAGCCTGCTTGTCGGTCGGCTTGCCTGCCAGAATCGTCTTTACGGCAGTGGTGTTCATTCCTTCCAAAGATGGGAGCTCCACCTTCGCATTCACCGCTACCGGCAGCAGATTCACCAGTTTCACGATCATATCTCCTGTCTTTCCGTCGCGGACTACCGACACACCTACCCGTTTCTTCACCGCATCTTGTGCATTATCCAAAGTCACGGAAGAAGCGATGTATTCACTGCCCGCATTTTGTCCGTACATCTGCTGCGCATAGTAACCTACGGTGGGTTTCACCTCCGTATTATTGAAATAAATCAAATCCGGATTCCACTGGGTATGTCCCTCCTTGGCCAACAGAGGAGCGTATGAAGTCATGGTCACCACATCAGCATTACGTTCCACGGAAGTCAGGTACAAGGCCTCAGCCAATGCTGTTTCCATGTTGTTGGGGCGTCCCGGCAGGTGAGCCGCATACTCTCCCAGATACACTTTTGCCTTGTTGCGGTCATAACGGTCATAGAAATCCTGGTTGTTGATAAACCATCCCGGAGTATTGTAATAATGCTCGTCCACCATCGGAATACCCATTTTGGTAGCAAATTTCCATCCTTCCTCATAATCACTGCCCTCATAGAACGGACCTACGGTTCCGATAACGGTCACTTCGGGATATTTCTCCTTCACCGCATTGAAAATCATAGTGAAACGTTCTTCAAAGATATCGGTAATCAGGTCCTCGTTACCAATGCCGATGTATTTCAGGTTAAAGGGCTTGGGGTGTCCGGCTTGCGCACGCTTCTTTCCCCATACGGTCTTCTTCGCATCTCCATTCGCATATTCTATCAAGTCCAATACATCCTGCACGTACTGCGGCATTTCCTCCATCGGGATTCCGCCTTGCTGACCGCCACAACCCAGTTCGCCTACCGAGTGATGGCTGCAAGTTCCCGAGTTCTGACAAGGCACTCCGGCTGCCACCACGGGAACAGGTTCAGCACCCATGTCCTCGCAGAACAAGAAATATTCATGATATCCCAAACCACGTGTCTGATGATAGCCCCACAAATTGCGCAGAGGCTTACGTTCCTCCAACGCTCCTATAGAGCCTTTCCAATCATAAATATTGTCCACACCATCTCCGTGAGCCACACATCCGCCGGGGAAACGGACAAAACGGGGATGAAGGTCGGCCAAGGTCTGTGCCAAATCGGCGCGCAGCCCGTTCTTTCTGCCTTTAAATGTATTCTGTGGGAAAAGAGAAACCATATCCAAGGCATACTTCCCAGCCATCTGCGGACAAACGGACAACACGGCATCCGCAGCATCCGCCGTTGCTGTCAGTACAGCCTTTTGTTTTTTCCACTCTGTAGATGAAACCCGAATAGCAGCCTGCGCAATCTCCTTGCCGTCTTTGGTAGTCAGTCTCACAAGCACTTTTCCACCTTTCGTATCATCCAGCACTTTGGAAAACACAGAGAAGTCATACTTCTCACCTTTTTTCACGGCAATACCGTCAAAACCGTTATTCACCAGGGCAGCACCCGGGCGGTGTACCTCCAACACTGCATAGTGGGCATTGTTAGCATGAATGGGACTGTCCTCACTGACAGACAGTTCCGCATTAGTTCCCTGTATGCTCCACGCATACGTGCTGTTCCAGTTCTTATCTCTTGCGCCGTCTTTAGCAGAATATTCAAAATCACGGTTCTGAACCAGCTCCGCATACAACCCGCCATCGGCCCCATAATTGATATCCTCAAAGAAAATACCTATTAAATGCTCGCTGATGGGCTTTACCCGTCCGGCATCCACCCGGATGGTGGCAGTGACCGGTTTCAGTCCGGCAAAACGAACGGCGTCCTGTTCGGTACGCTCATTATTCTGTATATCGCGGAATTTCTTATGCTCGGCAAAACGAATCAACTGTTCTATATCCACATAAGGTACTTTCTGCATATAGCCGTTCAAAGTATCTTTATCAAGAACAATCTGCCGGGCAGTGACCAGTCGGGGCACAGCAGGCTTCTCCGCATTGACATATTGTTGGGGAGCCCACTTCAACAAGTCGGAAGAATGGGAAGTACCCCATACTTTTCCGCTGGGGGTGAGCTGCCACCGACAATACCAACGTCCGTCTTCCGCTTTTTCCAGAAGAGGTTTAATCATTCTCTTTTCCGACCCCCAACGTCCGAAGTCACATTTCAGATAGGCAAAGCCATCGGATACACTCAGCCACTTGTCACCATCGGGGCTCCATGCGAATTTCAGTCCGCTGCGTCCCTCGTCTTCCGGATGGGCGTAAGAGAAGATGTAGACCGAATCGGGCTCATTATATACTTTTTCCACGGCAGCACAGACGGATTGGCCTGTTGCCAATGAGGCGATTGCCAGAGATAATAAGGTCTTTTTCATGGTATATACTTTATTGTTATGTTTCTTTTATAACGTGGGAACAACCTTCCTGATGGTTCCGTCCGGATTAAATTCCATACGGTCTATACATACTTCACGATGCACGCCAGGACCCTTCTCACGGTCTATAAAGTTCTTATTAATACGATGATATACAATGTACCACTCATCCGTACCCGGAATTTGTAGGACTGCATTGTGCGCAGGTCCATAGATTTCCTTTGCAGGATCCTGAATCAGCACCACCGGCTTCTTGGCCACCTTTATGGGACCCAACGGAGATTTTGACGTACCGTATGCCACATGATAGTTAGGCGAACCGGTATCGTCCACAGACCACATAAAATAGTAAAGTCCGTTACGATAGAACACATACGCCGCTTCACGGAAAGCATAATCCTTCAGGCTTCCCCCTTTCGGAGTCAATACGGTCAGGGTATTCTCCTTGATGGAAAGCATATCCTCATTCAGCTCGGCGCCTGCCATATAGCCATTACCCCAATACAGATAGGATTTTCCCGAAACCGGATCGGTAAACACATCCACATCAATCTGCTGTCCGTGGCCCACAGGAGATTCGGTGAGGATGGGATGTCCCAAGTCTTTGAACGGACCGGTGGGAGAATCGGCTACCGCCACCCCGATCTGCTTGCCGCCTCCGGCTGTAGGGTTACCACTGAAATAGAAAAAATATTTATACTTTCCGTCCACTATTTTTTCTTCAATACATGGAGCCCACGCGTTTCCATCCGCCCATATCACCTGGTCGGACTTCAGGTCAAGCATCACGCCTTCGTCCTTCCAGTCTTTCAAATTATCTGAGGAAAAGACCGTAAAGTACCACCCTCCCCATCCGGACTGTCCGTCGGTGGTAGAATAGATATAATATTTTTTAGTCTGATGAGAATACAATATTTCAGGGTCGGCGTGAAACCCTTGCAGCACCGGATTGTTGGGGATAGTCATATTACCCATTTCCTTTGAAGGCCACTTGTCAGTGATACGCTTCAGCTCGGCACGGGTAATGGGGATGATAGTTCCGTGACGCGGATGAAAATTCATCTTCACCTCACTGTCTATCACTTTAAAGTTTTTCAAATCGGTCGTTTCGGTAAACTGGTATTTACCTTTCATATAGACATCATACATCAAGATGTATTTATTCTGACCTATCAGTTTGAAAGTTCCCGCACCTTCCACCGCTTCCGGGGTCTGCTGCTTGTAGTCGGGTTCTTCCTCCCATTGTCCCGAAGTCAGCGAACGGGTAGTTGCTACCCGGATGCCGTTTCCATGTCCTTCGGTTTTATAAAACAGGTGGTAGATTCCATCTTTATATACGATATCACCGTCTATGCAAGATTTCTTGTTTTCAGGGATGAAAAGCGGTTTCGGTTCACCTTCCAGGTCGGTAAATTCTTTATTGGCATAAGCATAATAAATCACATCTGCCTCATCACCATATTTCATTGACCAATAGACCAAGTATTTTCCGGCTTCCGCATCGAAGATAGTCTGAGGCGCCCATACCCGTTTCAGTTTTTCCTGTCCGGCATAACGTTTCTGCATATTGATGACAGAATGGTTCCAGTTCACCAAGTCTGTAGATTTCAGCAACACCATGGCACGATTGGAATCCCATCCATTGTCAGAAACCATATCGGTAACCACCATATAGAATGTCTTTCCGTCTTTGCAACGCAGGATATGCGGGTCGCGCACACCACCGGTAGAACTGATGATTTTGGAATCAATGACAGGTTTGTTGTCATTCAATGCCCAATAGGTATATCCGTCCGTACTTACCGCATAGCATACGGCTTCCTCGCTGATGTGGTTACCTGTAAAATAGGTAAAGAGATAAGCTATGTAATCTTTTTCGGCTACATTATTTTGACTATTGGCAGATTGCTGTGCTCCTGCCAGCCAGGGCACAAGACAAGCCAAAAAGAAAGTAAGGATTTTGTGTTTCATAATAATTAGTTCAAAAATTGTTTGATGCAAAGATAGAAAATACAATCCTAACGATAGGTATATAAATCTTTCAAAAGAGGGACTTTATTCGGTCAAATGGGGGAAAATAGAAAAAATACAGCAATCTCTATTTCTAAGAATAGAACATTTTCCATCTTGCAAATAGAAATTAATTAGAAGAACAAAATCATTGATTGAAGACTCAAATATTATTATTCCGAATGCTATCATAGAATACAAACCATTCAGTATTTCATTTTTTCACCTCAAATTGATAACTACCCGATTCCAACTCCAAAATAACCTTTCCATTATTTTCACCGATAAACTTGATTCCAGTACTTTTTTTTAAAATACCCTTTCCGTTCTCCTTCACATCTTTTACAGATGAAGCAGGTAGATATAATAAAGCGGAAGTATTGCCAGGAATATTGAAAGTATATCGAATGATTTCATTCTCTATTTCCCAACCACTTTCAATGCGTCCATACATAGAATCGTAATATCCTTTTGCATACTTCATTTTACCAGCCAAATCTATCGCCGGCTTTAAGATGAAATGTTTAAATCCGGGAAAAGCCTCATCCCGCTGTATACCCAAAGAATAATTATACATCCAACTTCCTACTGCACCAAATGAATAATGATTAAATGAATTCATACGGTTATTCCCGCCAAACCCATCCAAATGGGTATAAGAATTCAAGCGTTCCCAAATAGTCGTCGCACCCTGTTCTACGGAATATAGCCAAGAAGGATAGCTTGTTTGTTGCAATAATCTATAAGCAATATCAGAATAACCATTATCTGACAGTGCCTTACCAATCCATGCAGTGCCTATAAAACCAGTCATTAACGAATAAGATGGACATAACTTGCCACAATCAGTTGTATTCTCCCGTGTAATGGTTTCCAACAAGTTCTTTATGGCTTTTTCTTTCTGCTCATCATTAATAATATTGAATGCCAACGGAAGCACATAAGAAGTTTGAATATCAATTGATGTACCTCGTTTTTTAGGAAGAAAGGAGGAAAAGATAGTCTTACCATCATTGGGGCGAATATAGGTTTTATTAAAGAAAGTTTTCCGCTCAGCATATAATTTACTGAATCTTTCTGCATCCATTTGCTTGCCCAAGATGGTAGCTATCTTATTCATCAATTCCAAGTCGTAGATGAAATATGCTTCCCATAAGAGTGATTTATCATTTTTCTCATCTTCCAATCCCAACCAGTCACCCAAGTCACCCCATGCTCTGTTCTGAACTAGCAAGCCTGTCTCCTTCTCAATCATTTTATCAAGTATATACTGTATGTACTGACTCATAGCATCATAGTGTTCGTTCAACAATCTTTTATCTCCATATTGCTGATAACACTCCCAAGGCACTGTGATTCCGGCACTTCCCCATAACAGCCCACCAAACCCTCCTCCCAGTGGAGCTATATCGGGAAAACGTCCGTCAGATCGTTGTACGTCACGCATAGATTGTACATATCTTCTAAGGAATTGAGAGACATCAGCCAGGTAAGTCGCTGTACGAGAGAAGACAGAAATATCTCCCGCCCATCCCAAACGCTCGTTGCGTTGAGGACAATCTGTGGGAATAGACAAGAAGTTACCGGAAGAAGACCACGTAATATTTTTCCACAATTTATTAACCAATGTATTGGATGTTTCGTAGGAAGAGGCAAAGTTATGGATGGAACTAAGCACTATTCCTTTCACCGCTTCTGTCGCCAAAGGAGCATCTATACCGGTTATCTCCACAAAACGATAACCGTGGTAAGTAAAACGCGGATGAATAGTTTCCCGACCGCCTCTCGTTATATAGATATCTTGAGCCATGGCGGCACGGATATTTTCAAGCATAATCATACCAATACTTCCTTCATATTCGGGCAAATCAGGATACTTTACTTCGGCATAACGCAGACAGATTTTTGTTCCTGGTTTCATTCCTGAAAGTTGGATTTGAGGTACACCTACCATATTTTGTCCCATATCATATACAAAGACTTTTGGACGGACTTCTTCTACAGAGATTGCAGTCAGCTCATTGACCGCCTTTACTGTTTGCCCGAACTGCCCTACCAGTTTATAATTAGAATAATCATCCACCCAAGGCATATTTGGATTTCCTGATGTACTTATATGTCCGTTCAAAGCTACTTCAACAGCTGGTTTCCAACTTTCGTTTGGAGTGTATAAAGCTGTATTCCACCCTTCCATTTCCGAGTCTTTCAGAGCATCATAAACTTCTCCTTGAAAGAGACTGCCATACAGAACAGGACCATTATTACAATACTGCCAAGTAGAAGGATCCGTAACAATCACTTTTTCATGCCCATCTTTATAGGTGATAACTAATTTAGCCAATAAAGATTGCCGATCGCCGAAGAAATTCCAATTTTCTCCAGTAAATGTAGCACCTCCACTCCACCAACCTTCTGCAAGGAAAGCTCCGATAGCATTCTGACCTATTTGTACATAGTCTGTAACATCAAAGGTCTGATATAAATGAGTTTTATTATATTGAGTAACTCCGGGATTGAAATAATCCTCTCCAACACGCTGTCCATTTATATAAATTTCATAAATTCCGCGTGCCGTAACATATAGACGCGCTTTTACCACCCCAGTATCTGGAGAAGTAAAAACTGTACGGAGCATAGGAGATGATTTTCCTTTCGGAGTGAAAATTTCTAAAGCACCATTCGTTCCACCAAAGATCTGATACGCTTCATCCTTCACTGTCGTTATTACATTTTGAGGACTTCTAAAATTCATGATTTTCACTTTTGAAAAAGAAACAGCCTGTTCAGCCGGGACAATAAAGCCCATATCACCGACTACCGGAAAAGCAATGAAATCACCTCCTCTCCCCAACGGATTTAGATTGACAACGCCAATCTCCTTTTCTACATTATCAATATAGAACTTAGTGAAACCTAAATCAGAACTTAATGTTATCGTATGACAACCATACATATTGTCTTTATGAATCAGATTCTTAGGAATGGAGAAACTAGCAAAAGGCATGTCCGGCTTGTCATTAGGATGGTAGCCCACCCGATAGACATTCAATATCGCTTCTTTTTTCATGGATATTGGAGCAATATCCAATTCCACTTTGATGTAAGATTCATTCTTCCCGTTTTCCAAATGATACAAGTTCTTATTTTTGTCCATCAGACGTGCATCATTAGCTCCATAAACAAGACCTGCACAAGTACTTTTTAATATTTCATTTAATTGAATTGTATATTCCAATCTGAAAACCGGAAGATAATGCGAATACAAAACCATATCCTGATCACTGCCTCCAATCCATTTGGCATCCTTCCAACCTTGATAAGTGGAATCACAACTCATTAATCCTGTTTCAAACCAAGAAGTTTCCGACATTTGTTCGCCTCTTTGATTCCAAACCGTTACAGTCCATGAATAACGAGTAGAGGGTTGCAGAGAAGTGCCATTATACACTACATTTAAAGAGAATCCATTTTGTGTTTTTCCACTATCCCACACAATGTTTCCTTTTTCATCTGAAACGATAATTTGATAGGCTGTCTGCTGCAGACCGCGTTCAGCACCTAGGGATTCCATCTGCCAACTAAAACGGGGAAGTTCAACATCAAGACCTAGAGGTGTAACAGCATATTCGGTCTTTAAATTCTTGACTATGAAATGAGCATTACCAGATTGCAACGTTGCATGGCAAGCAATACAAACAGAAAGAAGCAAAACAAGAAGTTTACAATTCTTCATATATACTAGTTTATATTGATTAAGTTATTGACATATATTTATGAATAAAGACTTTACGGAACGACATTTTTACCAAGACTAGAATTATTCAATGTCATTCCGCCAAGTTACAATATACCCTAAACCTTAAAAATAAGGGCTAAGCGCAGCCTCTGATGCGGGCAATGGAAACAAAATACGGATATCAGTAAAAGCAGTAGGAGCCACCGAAAATCCCTCGGGAAAATAATAAGCCGAAGGATTAGCTTTTACCCGCTCTCCATAAGATTTCATAACCTGTTCTGCACTTCCGGTACGTACAAGGTCAAGCCAACGTTTGTTCTCAAAAGCTAGTTCCACACGCCGTTCCTTAATAATAGCCTCGCGTACATCTGATTGAGTCGAAGCACTGCTTACAGGCAACAACGCTCTTGATCTTACTCTATTCAAATATACTAATGCCTCCTCCGTCTTGCCTTGCTCATTCAAAGCTTCAGCAATAAAAAGCAAGACCTCAGCATAGCGGTAAACCGGCCAGTTATCACCGGTTTTCCCACTTTGTGTATGAGCATGGCAATATTTCTTGATATAAGGATAAGAGATACCATGGGCGGTAACAAAGCCCACGGAAACATCTTTACGCACATCTCCTGGTTCATAAGCTTCCATAATATCAGGCGTAGGTATATTATAACCTTCTATTGTACGTGCTACCTCAGGAATACCCGTAATAGCTGTTGTCTCTTCGGCTGTTATCGGCTGCACCAAGAAGGTATAAAAGAAGGAGCTATGCAATCCTTCATTACCATCCTTAAATTGAATCTCGAAAATGGATTCCGGACCATTCTTATTAGCAAGTTCAAAAACATCCGCATAGCGTGGCATCAACTCATAACCCGTTACTTCTTTTAATACCTGTTCGGCTTCCGCCCATCGTTTCTGCACTATATATACATTACCCAAAAGAGTGTTTGCCGCTCCCTTCGTTGCCCTACCAGGCTCTTGATCCGCTTTGGATGGCAAAAGAGAAACGGCCTGTCCGGCATCTGCAATGATCTGTTTATACACATCTTCCACACTTGCCAATGGCTGTGAAGTATCAGCTTGTGTCTTGGCCGGTTTCAAGTGTATGGGTACACTACCGAAATACTGTACAAGATCGAAATAAGCCAATGCCCGAAGAAAGTAGGCCTGACCTTTAATATTATCTTTTATCTTCTGATCAAAACTGACGGCATCTATCGGTTCCAACAGATGATTAACCCGTGAAATAATACGATAGTCAATCACGTATTTGGAACGTGGCACTCCATTCGTCGCATCGTCCAAAAAGTTTTTCACGAACTCAGCCTCTATCGTTCCCCGGTCATTGGGGTTATATTTATAAGTGGTATTATCACTGCGCATTTCGCCCATCGCCCATGCTCCATACGTCCCGTTATACAAATCGCGTAAAGGAGCATAAGCACCATTGATTGCCTGCTCAAAGTCACTTTGTGATTTGTAATAAACAGCAGTACTCAAAGATGTCTCAGATGGTAAATTCAAGAAATCGCCCTGACATCCTACCAATAGGCTAGATGACAGCAACATCGCCAACATATATTTATGATTCTTCATAATGGTATTCAATTTTAAAAGTTAAAAGTTTATATTCAAGCCAAAAGTGAATGTCCTTGGTACGGGATATGTAGAATAATCTATACCTTGCAATAATGCTCCCGGTGAGTTGCCATTAAAGTCCACACCCACTTCGGGATTTCCATATTTGTACTTGCTGAATACAAATGCCTGCTGGACACTGGCGTACACACGCAGTCTGCTGACAAACTTAATGAGATTAGCTGGCAAGGTATATCCTAATGTAATGTTCTTAATGGTCAGGTTACTTCCATCGTATACAAAACGGGAATGAAAGATATCCCTTTCACGTGAAGTCCCACTAGTAGTCTTACCATAAAGTCCGGCACCGGGATTGTCAGGGGAGCGCCACCGGTCCTTCACCTCTTTCATTACATTAAAAGGGCCGTCAAGGTTGGCCATACCTTGCTCTACAGCAGCGGCAATCTTATTTCCGTAAGTGCCTGTGGCAACTATAGTCAGATCAAAATTTTTGTATTCAAAATTGTTCGTTAAACCAAATGTGAATTTAGGAAGAGGATTACCGATTTCCGCCTTATCACCACTTTCATCATCGCCATAAGTAATTTGTTTATCGTCATTAACATCGTGGAATTTGATAGTACCTACTTGGGAATCCACAGCTTTAGGCGACTGGTCATAATCTGACTGGTTTACATAAATTCCATCCTGAACCATTCCATAGAATTGCCCGATACGCCCTCCTACACGTGAAATCGTACTTACAATGCCCGAATAAGCCACCAACTGATTACTCAAATCACTTAATGCCAGCACACGGTTATCACTGAAAGAAATATTGAAATTCGTGCTCCAATTAAATGTTCCTACAATATTATGGGAATTAATACTAAACTCATGTCCCCAGAATTTAAGTTTACCAACATTCCCTATCAGTGTAGAGAAGCCTGATTCTTCGGGTACAGGTAGTGAATAAAGCATATTGGATGTTATCTTGTTATAGTAGTCATATGTAAAAGTAATACGATTATTGAAGAAACCAAGATCGACTCCAAAGTCCAATTGGCGAGTTTTTTCCCATCCCAGATCATCGTTTCCAAGATTCGTAACAGCACTTCCGCTTGCGACAGTACTACCAAACACAGCATTCGTGTTACCACTTACCGTATTGTAATGAGTATAATTTCCTATATTGTTATTCCCTATCATACCATAACTTCCACGTACTTTCAGCAAAGACACACTCTTAAGTTTGCCCATAAAAGCCTCATCACTCACAATCCATCCTAAAGATACCGATGGAAAGTTACCCCACTTATTATTACTTCCGAAACGGGATGAACCATCCCTACGAATACTTGCTCCAATCAGATATTTACCTTTATAACTGTAATTGACACGACTTAAATATGAAATCATACTCCACTCTTGAACATCCATAGTCGGATTGTTCTTCACCAATGCCGCATCAATAGTCTGTATTCTATCGTCCGAAAAGTTCGAACCACTTATGGCACTATAGTCACTACGAAATCTTTGTGTAGTATATCCAAGCAACAGTTCAAACGTATGATTACCTATTTCTTTTGAATAATTAGCAGTGGTTTCGGACAACCAAGACCAATATCGGTTATTCGCTTCGTAAAGATTAGCTGCAATGGCACTTGGTGCAGCTGCAAATGCCCGTCCGGCAGTAGAAGGTTGGAAATTGTGCTGATAATTAGAACCTATATCTCCATTCAGACTCGTCTTCAAGACAAGACCTTTAAGTGGTTCATATTGCAGACTCGCATTTGCAAGCAATCTTTTCGCTTCCCGCTTGTTGACGATATCTTGTATGGAACGCACCCAATTCGGGGTCTCAAAGGCAGTGACACCGGGTGTTGTCACTACTACGGGATAGGTTCCATCTTCGTTTCGATAGTCAAGAATAGGAGGAGTCAATGTAGCGTTAGCAAGTAAACCTCCCCCACTAAAGAATGCTCCATCTGATGACGGTCGGTTTTCAAAACTATAAGTCGGAGCCAGATTGAAAGCTAGCTTCAAATTGTCGGAAATCCGGTAAGTAGAGTTAGCCCTTGCTGAAATACGTTGGTAATCGGAGTTCAACAAAACACCATCCTGATTGAAATACCCCAGTACAAAAGAGCTTGTAAATTTATCTTTCCCTGTACTAACAGATACATTATAATCTTGTATCATGGCACTACGCAGCATAGCAGCATACCAGTCATGTCCTTTACCATATTGTGAAGGATTCTGAAAAGCGGTAGGAACACTTTGCCCCAAGTCTTCATAGCTCTCTTTCTTGAATTGCGCCCACTCTGTTCCATTCATCATTTCAGGTCTGCCTTTTTGAGGCACATTCTGAACTCCCATATATGCATTGAAGCTAATATTCGTCTTTCCAGCTTTCGCACCTTTAGTTTGAATAAGTACTACACCAAAAGCTGCACGGGAACCATACAAAGAAGTTGCAGCTGCATCTTTAAGTATAGTCATTGACTCTATCTCATTCGGATTAATATCATTGATATCACCCACAATAGGAAATCCATCCACTACATAAAGAGGATTTGATCCTGTAGAAAGTGATGCAGCTCCACGAATACGGACGTTCATTCCTTGTCCTGGTACTCCCGTTCCCTGATTCACTTGTACACCTGCAATTTGTCCTTGCATCTTTTGGGTAAACTGCGCTACAGGAACATCAGAAAGTTTATCAAAATCCAATGTTTCCATAGCACCAGTAACAGCTCGTTTGGTCTGGGTGCCATAAGCTACCACTACTACTTCATCCAGCGACTTCACATCTTCTTTCAAGACAATGCTCAATGAATGATTGTCTTTCAGTTTGATTTCTTGCGGAATATATCCTGTATAGCTGAATTGAAGTATATCACCCATATTCGCTGCCAAAGAGAAATTACCATCAAGATCTGTTACGGTACCTTGACCCGATCCTTTTATCAATACCGAAACACCTATTAAAACTTCTCCGGATGCATCAGTTACAGTACCAGCTATTCCCAATTTTTGCTGCTGTGCCGCCAATGCAGCATTCCGGGTAAGAATAATATGATTTCCCGCCATCTTGTATGCAACAGATGACTCTGCAAGTAAAATCGATAAGACTTCCGCTACCGGCTTGCTGCTTACATGAATGCTTTTACGCATCTTTACGTTCACATCTTCCTTATATATAAAAAGATAGTCCGTTTGAGACTCTATCTCATTCAATATAGATTCCAACGGGGCATCGCTTCTATTGATAGTTACCCTCGCATTCTGTGAGTGACTATTTTCGGCCATCAGGCTGAACAGGCAGAAGAACAATAAGAATATTGATATTCGCATAATTCTAAATAATTGTTTTAAATCCGGATTTTCAAGATAATAAAGATCCGGCAAAGGAATGTTTTTCATATCTTTGCAAATGGTTATTAATACGATTTATTAAAAATAATTGTGTTAGTCGGGTCGGTGGGTGGTGCAAACACCCATCGGCTCTTTAGTTGTTTTTCATAAGGATTGCTTCATAGGCTGATTTTCCATTTTAGAAGGTTAATACATTTCTTACTTTATATGAATGACGTCATTATCCCGATTTCTTTGATAAATAAAGGCTACATCGTTTTGCAGGACACGCAGCGCATAGTCCAATCCATCAGAAATCCTAAATTTCCCAGTTAATGCAACCTTTGCTATTTCCTTTTTATCCATCTGTATTTTCAAATCATAATATTTCTCCAAGTCTTTTATAATATCAGCAAAAGGTTTATTTCTGAAACAATATAACCCCTCTTTCCAACGATATACATTATAATCATCAATTTTACTCACCACCAATCGGCCGTCTATCAAAGTCGTTTTCTGATTGGGTGCCAAGATGACGGAATTCTTTTCATCGTGAGGTAATTTTACCTTTACTCTGCCTTCCATCAAAGACGTTTCGAATATTTTTCGTGCTGAATAAGCTTCCACATTGAATTTTGTTCCCAATACTTCTACATCCAATGTACTTGTATGTACCACAAACGGACTCTTTTCATTATGAGCCACCTCAAAGTAAGCCTCTCCATCTAATATCACCTCCCGTTTGTCTGTCATAAAAGAAACAGGATATTGCATTGTAGTTCCGGCATTCAGCCAAACGTTTGACCCATCGGGCAAATCGAGGTTAACACGCTGGCCGGCCGGTACGGTAATGGTCTGCATCGCTAAATACATACCTCCATTATCTTTACCTATTGAAAATAATACAGCCGTCACACTCACCGTTATCACTATTACAGAAGCTATTTTCAGGAATTCCCTGATAAAATAGTTCCTCCTGTTCCTCATTCTCTGTATATCAGTCCGTCGGGAATGACCTGCAAGAATCATAGCATTAAACAGTTTGCGTTCCCTACGCAACAGCCCGGCATTCTCCTCAGAAGCACCGGCCCATTCTTTAACCACTTTCATATCTTCCAAAGAAGCATGACCTTCAAAAAAACGGTATAACAAATCCTTATCCATAAACACTTTTGTTTTACGTATTTATAGTAATAGCGGATGGGAAAGAACATTCCCTAGTGAAAAACTGTTTTTTTTAATGCAAATAGAAAAAAAGTAAGGATACCGGCAGATAATCCTTCAATGCAAGACGTAACGTCCTGGTAGCTTTCGATATATGAAATTCCACTCCCTTGGTTGTAATATCCAATAGTTCTGCTATTTCTTTATGGGATTTATTTTCATTACGGCTCATCACAAAGATTTTCCGAGTCTGTTCGGGCAAAGCATCCAGTGTCCTATCAACAATCTCCTGTATTTCCTTTGTAAAAACCTCATAGGGCTCGAAATCTTCCAAAGTCATGATTCTGCCCGACAATTCCCATGCATAGATTCGGGCTATTTCGTCAGAAGCATCCTGATAGACTTGTTGATGGCGCAAATAGTCAATACACTTATGCTTTATCGTGGTCAAGACATAAGCCGGAATATTAGTATCAGCAGACAAACGATCTTTGTTCTCCCAATAGTACATCATTGATTCCACAACAAAATCTTCGGCAACAGCTTCATCATGCACATAGGTACAGGCAAAGTGGACAAAACGTTGCTGGTAGTCTATAAAGAATTTATTAAATGCATTCAAATCAATGCTCATTGCCTATCAAACCGTATTAAATAAAAGGAGAATAATGGTACAAATATACATTTTTACTTTTAAAAGCAAATGAAAGCTGCCTCAAATTTTATGCCTCCAACAACGATAGCAATCCACCAAACAAAGAAAATATTCCTCCAAAGTTTCCCCGCCTTAAATAAAAGCAGTAACTTTACCAAATAATATACTAACATTAGGAAATAATGAATAACCCAGAACTACAGCGTGCCTGGCAAATAATAGAGAATACTGGCACCCATCTCTTCCTCACCGGAAAAGCAGGAACCGGAAAAACAACCTTCCTACGCAATCTGAAGAAAGAATCTCCCAAACGCACAGTCATAGTCGCCCCCACCGGAATAGCTGCCATCAATGCGGGAGGCGTTACCATCCACTCCTTTTTCCAACTGCCATTTGCACCTTTCATCCCCGATACCACGTTCAATACCGAACAAAAACATTTCCGGTTCAGCAAAGAAAAAATTAACATCATCCGAAGCATGGATCTGCTGATTATTGATGAAATAAGTATGGTAAGAGCAGATCTGCTAGATGCCATCGACTCTGTACTCCGCCGGTACCGGGACCGGTATAAACCTTTTGGAGGCGTACAACTGCTAATGATAGGCGACCTGCAACAACTTGCCCCCGTAGTGAAAGAAACGGAATGGAATATGCTGAACCACTATTATGATACCTCCTATTTCTTTGGAAGCCTCGCCTTAAAAAAAACCACCTACGCCACCATCGAGCTAAAACAAGTCTACCGCCAATTACTTCAAGTGGGTCTAAACATCGGAAATGAAAGGCAATAAGATTGATAAAAGGATACTGATTTACAGTTTCTTAGAAAGAAACGAGGATTTTGGATTGCTTCGTTATACTTTCCTAAAATTGCGGATTATTTGACTGATTTTGTCCCGTTTTTGTCCCGTTTGGTAATACCTTTGTAGTAATGATTAAGTCACTGATTACCAATAAGAAAGCAAATATAAACATCAGAAAATAAAGAAAACAAAATGGGACGAAAGAAGAAAGAAATCAAATTGAAAGAGCCTGTCCGCATCCGTGAGAAAAACCTCTTGGACGGCAGCATCAGCCTGTATCTTGACATCTATTATCGGGGAAACCGAAAGAAAGAGGGTCTGAAACTCTATTTAGTGCCGGAAATCAATGCCGCAACCAAGTTGCAGAATGCTAATACACGCAAATTGGCAGAACAAATCAAGGCGCAGCGCATTCTTGACATTCAAAAGGAGGGGCTTGTGGATTGGGAAAAGGTAAAAAAGTCAAGGCTGACACTCAGCGCATGGTTAGGGCAATATGTGGAAGACAATGCCGAACTCTCCGAATCATCCAAACGCTCCAAAAGAAACGTACAGGCACGAGTGGAACAATACCTATCCCACATAGGGAAGCCCGACCTGTCATTAAAAGAGGTGGATAAAGAGTTCTGCAAAGGCTTCATTGCATTCTTAAAAACTTGTACTTTCAATGACGGAAAGAAAACATTAAGCTGCACCACTTGTCGCATTTTTGTAAATCGCTTCGGCTCTGCACTGGCTAAGGCGGTGCGTGAGGGGATTATCGAGCATAACCCATTCACGTTGCTGGAAGCCAAAGAGAAACCGCAGAAGTTAGTTGCTGACCGAGAGTTTCTGACAATTGAGGAAGTTAAAAGGGTGATGAATACTCCCTGTCGGTATGAGATGGTCAAGAAAGCGTTTCTGTTCTCTTGCTTCACAGGACTTCGTTACAGCGACATGAAAGCCTTGAACTGGAGCGAGATTCATTCCGCAGCAGATGGCAAGACGGAATACATAGACCATGTGCAAATCAAGACCAAAGACCGTGTAACCATTCCTTTGTCGGAAGAAGCAAAAAGATGGATGCCTGAAAGAATTGAGGGCGTGGATAACATCTTCCACCAACTTACAATAACGCATACGACAGTAGAAGTAGTACTAAAGGAGTGGATGGAAGCAGCCGGAATACAAAAGCACATAACCTACCATTGCTCACGCCATACCGCAGCTACCATGCTTCTGACTTTGGGAGCCAGCATCTATGTGGTAAGCAAGATTCTCGGACACAAGAGTATTAAAATGACAGAGGTTTATGCAAAAATTGTGGATAAGAAGAAACTTGAAACGGTAAACCTCGTCAATGGAATGTTTGACCAAACACAAATAGCAATATGAAGATAGAAATCAAAGAACGTAAGCTGACCGCAGGAAACCGAAGCCTGTATCTGGAATATTACGAAACAGGATTCCGTAAGAAAGAGAACCTGCATCTGTATCTTTTACCCGAAGATTTGCCAAAGGCAAAGAAACTGAACCGTGAAGCATACGACAAGGCAAGAGTGATTCGTGCCGATCGTTTGCTCAATCCACCGTCTTTTGAGAAGAAACCCAAGCAAACAGAGGGGAAGAATGAAAAGGCTGAAACCCTGACATGGCTTGATTGGTGCGATGAGTATATAGAATGGTCAAAGGCTTGCGATAACTGTAAGAAGATGTTGCAACACAAGGGAGTGGTTCGTAAACGGATTGCCACATATCTCGAAAAGGCAAAACAGACAAAAATACTCCTGAAGAATGCTGATGCTAAAATCATAACAGGACTTTTTGACTATATGCGTAATGAATACCGCAACCCACGGCAGATAAAAACGCAGGATGGCAAACTGGCCGACTATACGCTGCTTCTGTTTGAGGAAACGGTAAAGGCGATATTCAACAAGGCGGTAAGGGAAGAACTTATAGCGTTCAATCCTGTACATGGTCTTAAAAAAGTAGAACGTTTCCATGCTCCCGATAAGGCTCGTGAGTTTCTTACACCCGAAGAACTTACACGTTTCTTAGCTGTTGAGACTGCAACAGAGAATGAAAGGATGGTACAAATGGCTTTCGGCTTGTCGTCCATGACAGGCCTCCGACTTGGTGATATGCAGCATCTTCGCTGGGGAGATATAAAACTCATAGATGGGATTCAGACAATCTGCATCATACAGCGCAAGACGAAACGCCCCGTGTCAATTCCACTCAATGATATGGCTTTGTCCCTTCTACCCCCCCGTGAGGATGAGAATCCTGACAGTTTGGTGTTCCATTTGGTGAAGAAGTCCGACAATATATCAAAGTATGTAAGGCGCATAAAGGACAAAGCCGGGATAGAAAAGGATTTCACCTACCATTCAAGCCGGCACACAACGGCAACATTGGCAATCAGTGCAGGTGCGGACATTTCATCAGTAAAAGAGGTACTTGGTCATAGCAGCGTGACATCTACAGAAGTCTATGCCAAAGTGAACCTTGAAAAGAAAATTGAGGCAGTCAGTCTGTTTGATGGTGTCTTTTAATGAAGTCGCAACGCAAGCAAAGGGAGGTGTTTTTCTTCCCTCTGTTTGTGAAAAATAAACTCAAATTGGTCATTAGAAACCATACATAATGAATTTCCAATGACCAATTTGGGATAAATGACGATAAGAGATATTGATAAAGTCTTATTTCTTTTTTATATACAAGCTATCTAAATAGTAATCCCTTTTCTGCATATTCTTTTCTATAAAATCAATCTTATTCTCTATTGATTGTATCTTTCTTGGAGTTTCTGCCACTTCCTTATACGAAAAAATGAACCAAATGGTAACTATAGCCACAATTCCACCAATAGTCCAACTATACCATTGTATGGATAGTCTTTTATCTATTTTGTTATCAAGGTCTCCCAGTTTGTTATTGATTTCTCCTATTTTCTCATTCTGTTTGTTTTCCGAAATATTAATTTTTTGTTCTAATTCCTGTCGGAGGTCTGAATGTGCGACCTCATTCTTTTCTTTATAATCAGAAATCTTATCATCGAGTCTACAATAGGAATCCCAAAAAGCGCTTCCTGATGCAGTTTGTAGAGAAGTCGGGGCTGAACTATCTACATAATTTTCCTGATATCGTTTCCTGCTGAAATCTTCACTGCTGTCAGTAACACCATGAGGAGGATTCTTCTTTCGAGATCTTTGCGTGTAAGGTCTTATCTTACGAAAATTACTTTCAAGGTCGTACTCTCCATTATTAGTATAACTTTGAATGTTGGAACTTAATCCTTTGCGTGTTTTTTTCTCATTTCTTGTTTTTCCCATGCTTAAAACTCCGCCAAGTTAGAATATAAGTTCTTTTCTACTGACAATGATAGTGTATAAATATCTTTAATTAAGGACTTTGCATTTATGTTTTGTGTTTCATTTGTCAGATAGTTGTCTGTATCTATTACGACACCTATATGTTTTTTACAATCGAATATTTTAAACTCACGATCATAAAAAGCATCTTCTTCATTGAGTGGTCCAATTTGATACATCCCATTTTCGTAAACTAAATTAAATAGAAAATCTTTGGCTGGATATTGGTCAATAAGGAATTTTGCGGGAAATGAAGCCTTAAAATTATTAAGAACTGAATTATAATCTTTAGATTTAACCATATATGTTCCTATTATCCGGCAGCCAATGCGACGGATGTTCAATTCTCCAAGAACATTTATGACTGCTTCATATATTTTTTTGAATGTTGAATAGAAGCCTTCAATAGAATTTATTTTAAAAGAAATAAAACTCAAACGGTTAAATGTGACGGCAACGATATTTGTTGCTTTTTCTTTGTCCTCGTGATCTCTAATGGATACTTCACTTTGTCCAATCTCCCAATGATTGATATTAAATGCCTTACAGTTTTCTATTTGTTCTGCCAACAACCCTTTTTTGTCGAGCATTGATACTTTCGGGTCAAATCGTAGTTCAATTATAAATTTACGATTCCCTATGTTCTTTGTTTCGATATTCTCTTGCATATTATCTTAACCAATTAACTGCCGATTTATTTATTTCCTCAAACCAATGATTCTCATCCGTACAATTTTCTACCAGTTCATTTGAATGTTCCAAGAAACGGCGTACCTGATGAGAGTCCGGTATATAGTTCACTTTATAGCTATCTTCAAGCATTTTCTGGAAAACATTCAAAGATAATGGTATTATTGTTGATTTTCCTCCGTAATATGATATGTTAGTACGGTGTAGAGTATAAAAGTGAGCAATGCAGGCTTCATTTATCGTAGGAGCAATGAACAGGCAGTAGCAAGGCTTGCCACTCGTCTTTTTCATTTTTCCTAAATGACGGCTTACAGGTTCACCCTCCATATCATATTGTTTCTGTCCGCTTGCCATCGTAACTTCAACAATAAGCATATAATCCCCATAGTCGCATACAATGTCAGCCATATTTCCTTGTGCGGTAGAAAGAGGCTTCCCGAAATCATCAAAGTTCAGGTTCGCCTTGATTTCTCCACCATCAAGCATTGTCATGGCACGCCAAGTGTTCCACTCAAGCATCAATGGAGCATCGTATAATTCCTTATTTTCAATTTGCTTGAATGTATTTTGTATGTCATCATAGAGCTTGTAGTCTTTTATTTCGACTACTTGCCTGCTCAATGTATCTGTTTTCCTTTGTTCCGTGAGGTCTGCCAACAAATCTTTCAACTCAGATATTTCAACTTCTTGGTTGAACACAACTTGTGGAAACTCTGCATGAAGTTTGGCAACAAGTTTCTGCCTGTCGTCTGTAAGTAATTGTGGCACTGTCGCATTTCCAAGATATTCAATATAGTCTTTTTCGTTATCAATAAAACAAGGGCTACGGTCTATTGTTTGCAAAATGTAATCTACATCCTCTATGCGCTCAGGCACGATACTTAACGATTTTCCAACGTGTGATACATTCACAAGTCCCGTTGCACGCAAGTATCTGAAACAAGCATCCGCATAATCGCGCATATTACTTGATTGCGTTCTTAGAAATTTATCCAATGACGCATCGCTGCTCTCGCGAGTTTGCGTTTCTCCATTCATAATCCTCTCTTCGAAGATACGTGTAAGCTCATTACGCAGATATTCTGCCTTGAATGCCTTATAGCTTCCTTGATGTTCAACTTTTGCAATACGAAAAGCCTCAATCTTTTGAACAATGTTCTCAAAGTTACGCCAATCTGTGAGTTGCATTCCAAATATCTGTAACTCATCAAACTTCAATGTGCCCATAGTACGTACCAACCGAAGTAGCTCCAAATATGGTTTTACCCAGAAAGAGGCAGCCTTTGCTGTTGGTTTATGATATGGTGAAGGTATTTGAAACTTCAGCATTTGCCGAAGAAAAACTTCTTCCTTTCGTTTAGATGTCAGCAAGGCTTGTCCTGCCGGAGTAATGGAAATACGAGGCGACAGGACTACAAAACCAAGAGATTTAGGCGCACGGTTTATCCTGTCGCGTGCGCTAAACGCAGGGTCATTCTCTCCTTTTCCATTAAAGAATTGTTCTTCACGCAAGATGTCCATAAAGGCGCATTGCGTTTCGTTATTCCAATGATTGCCTGCAAAATGTTCGACAAGTAATCCAATTTCGGGTATCATCTTCTCCGGTGTACGAGGAGATGTCGTTAGAAATAATAATTGACTATCTATTCGTGCCATAAGGTTGCCTTGCTTCAAATAATCTTAATTGAGCTGTTTCCGGCTCATTATAAACTGCATATTGTGATGAACAAACATGTATATTATCCCAGCATTTCCTATAATTGGCTACAACAATATGCTTTGCTGCAGCCTTGAATCTGTTTCGGATATTTACGGCATAGTTCTTCTCGTATTCATCTACTATATAACCTTTGTACAATTCTTCCGTCAAAGGGGTGCGCCCAATAACCATTAGTGTCTTGCAGGGAAGATTGGCAAAATCATTCGCTAATCGTCTATGGTTGTCTTCATTGAAACCATCTTTGTATTCTTCATTTCCATAATCTGAAAAAATACAATCATAAGGAGGGTCAAGGAAAACAAAATCGTCATCCCTGCACATATTAAATACATCATTATAATCTGTATTAAGTATTTCTGCACGTTGCAATAATTTACTATGCGACAAAGTAACAGACTTGGTATTAAGATGAGTATAACGACCAAAAGGAACATTGAATTCCCCTTTGGCGTTATAACGTATCATTCCTGAGTATGCTGTTTTGTTGATGTAATAATACAGTAACGCATCCGAATAAGATTTATCCATAGTTTCATTGAACATGGCTCGTAGAAGATAATAAAACTCTTCATTTTTATCTTCAACCCGTTCATCAGGATGTAATGCCTTTAATGCATCAAACTCATTTCTATTATTAGTGTATAACAATTCTATTTCATCAAGTTCTCTCCGCAGATTAGGGTAGTCGTCCCTTACTCCACGATAAAACTTCATTAATTTCGCATTTATATCATTGATAATAGCTTGTCGGGGCTCAAGATAAAAGAACAACGCGCCACCGCCAAAGAAAGGCTCAATGTAACGTCCTGTAAAACGAGGAATATGCCACATAATATTAGGAATTTCCTTCGATTTACCACCCCTGTATTTTATCATTGGTTTCATTTGATTCTTCTAAATCTAATTCATGTTTGCAAAATTACAAAATATTCTGGAAAGTATTGTATGAATCATCGTAAGTTTTGATTTTCACTTATTTTCTTGAAATTATTGATATAGGTCGATTCATACCAATGGTTTTACAGACGAGTTTTCAAATGATAAGCAATATGCGTAAGCAGAGAGCACGCCAAAATAACCCAGCAAAACACTTTCGCCCAAAAGTCAGAAACCCACACACCCTCATTCCTGCTAAGGATTTTCTTTATTTTGCGCTCGTGGGCTTCCATTGCCTGAGTTTGCTTCTCAAAATGGCGTTTCATCACTATCTCGTCCGTAGCTAATACGGCTTGCGAGTTTTTCATCAACAATTCCATATCCTCTTGCGCAATGCTTACCTTGTACTCTGTCTTTTCTTGCGCTTTGACAATGGCGTTGTTAATTCCGGTTACGATATTAGCAGAGTTATCAGTGGCGGATTTAATGGCTGCAATGGCTTCATTCAAAGTCACTGTAGCCTTTTCCAATGCTTCTGTCGCTTGCCGTAAGTCTTTTTGGGCGGCTCGCAATTCATCAATGCGCTTATCAACGGCATCCGATTCCACCGTTATCCGATGGTCGTTCTCTATCTCGTTCATCAGACCGTTCAGGTCGATGGGGTCATTCTTTGGTTTTCCTATGCTCATGTCTTTTGATATTGGGTTGAAAAATTATCTGTGAAGCCCTTTCCTGCGCTTGCACATTTGGTTTGCCATTCTCGCACAACGACGTGCCCATTCAAGTTCATCTTCGTCTTTGTCCCGTCCCCAGCCACCTGTATCAGAACCACCGCCACCGCTTGAAGCCGCCATACTTGTGGCTGCATCCAAATATCCGGCAAACAACAGAAGAGCCGTGTGCTGTATCTCTTCCAACTTAGCCAACGGATGCGCTTCTTTCAAAGAACACTCCTGACGGATGATGTTGTCTGCGGCATCCGATAGGGAAACATTGAATGTCCTGTTGTTGTCCGTGCCGATGGAATAGTGCTTCATTACAGGGTGCGGTGTTGCCTGTGGTTTGGAAATGGCAGTCGGCGTGGCTGTCCTTGTTTGCCTGTTTTCTGCTTGCGATTGGTAGATTTTACCCTCCTGCGGATGCAATTTCTGCCACGTATTCATAATCTTTGAGGGGACAAGGTTACGACCGACACCCAACTTTGAGGACTTATAACTGGAGTTTCCTCGCTTGATGGAATAGCCGTAAACCGTTCCGTCCTCGTTTTTCTGTATGTGTACCCCATAGCCATGCTTCACCAGTTCCGCTTCGTAGCGTTCCCAACTGAACTTATCCATCTTACGGAGAATCTCCATACAACAGTCTGAAACCTCCTGCTTATGTCGTATGCCTATTTCTTCGGCCTGCATCCAGCCGTAACGTTCGTTGATGATATTCGCAGCCATTACAGCCCTCATGCCAGGTAGGTGTCCGTCATTGATTTTGCCCTCCATATCCACACGGTTGGCATCAATGTGCAGGTGGAGAATGCCACTCTTTGCATCCCGATGTAGGGCGACAACGTATTGCGAACCTTTGAGGTTGGTCTGCTTGGAAGAAGCACGTTTCGTCTTTTTAGACAGGTCTATGGAATCAAACTCTTGGATGAACTCGTCTGCCAAACGTGCCCAGTCGTCCATCGTCCAGCCCTTGCTTTCTTCTGCGGTTGGGGAAATTTCAATCCTTATCACATTGTCGGTAAGCGGTCTGCCTCTCTTTCTTTCGTTGGCAAACATCTTCTGCACAAGCATCATCCGCTTGAACATCGCTTCGGGCGATATGTCATCGGGCAGAAGATTGGTCTTGACTATATCCGCCCTGTCTTTATTGACGGAGTATCTGATGGCATTTGAGCCATGCGAAATGGTAGCTGCTTTTGCAATCATAACAGGTGGGAAAATTTATTCGTTAAGGTAGGCTTCAATCTGATTCCAACGGCTGATAAGCTTTGTGGCAGCTTTCATCCATTGCTCCACAAATCGGGTGTCGCTGAAATAGATGGCTCGCTTGTCCGCTTGGATGGACTTCACGGCTGCCACGACACGGATAAGGTCGCCCCTCGCATCCGAAAGGCTGCACAGGGCTTCCGCTTCACGCTCGGTCAGCCGCAAGTGTGGACGATACCCCAAAGTCGTCCTGCGTACATAGTCGCTCATGGTCAAACCGCAGGATTGGGCGAGTTCCAAAGCCTTGGTATATTCGTCTTCCGTAACTCTGGCTTCAAGGCGCAGGGTGCGTCTTGTGTCTTTCTTATCCTTTTCCTCGTCCTTATTCTCGTCAATCAGTTTGTCGTTATCATTGTTCTTCATTCTTTTCTGCATTATAATGGGTAAAACATCTTATCTAAAAAGGTACAGCACGGTGGGAGCTTGCGACTGCCGGAATACGCTTATGTGGTACTGGCAAGCGAAGCGAGCCTGTGCGACATAGGCACTTCTTGTAACACTACACACCATAAAATAGTACAATACATAGTAGCTGAAAAATTTATAATTGCCAGTCGTTTCCTTGGGCTTTAATGGGTCCTTCCTCTGCCAAAGGCTGTGGAGAAGCCAACACCGTGGTTGGATATACCGAAGCGGAATCTATCTGTACAGCATCTCTGCCGTTTCCATCGCCTGCAATTTCATCGCCCGATGTGGTTGTGGGCGAATTTGGAAACTCATGACTATCTGTTTCAGCATTCAATCCATCGTTACTGTTGCTGTCCTCTGCTTCGTTTTTATCGCCAATCAGGAATGGCAACGGTTGTTCGCAGACAGAAGAAGAAGCCATCAAGAGTTCGCCATCATCAGCTATAACAGGTATATCTTCTATTATTGGCGAAGCCGATAAATCAGGGAAGTAAGTTTCATCCGATACTGTCGTGCTGTCTGTTTGCGTTTGGGTAGGGCAATTTGTTTCTGTTTGGCTCTCCAAAATATGCTGTCGGTTCATTGGAAGAATACTATCGTTGTTATATGGGCGGTTAGCCGTTTCTTGGTTGTCGTCCTTACGGTCTTTCATTCGGACATAGAAAGGGTTGTCGATACGCTTGCCGTCCAGCATCCAAGCCGATACGCATTTCAGCGTGTGAATGCTCGTGCGGTTGCTCTGAACGGATGCGACAATACCAAGCCGATTCATCTTGTCAATCACACGTGAGATAGTCTTCTTGTCATAGCCCAATTTGCAGGACAATTCCACTTCCGACAAAGCCGCCTGTCCGACTTGCAATGTCGTGGCAAAGCCTTTCTTGGAATACTCCGTTTGTTCCAGCACGGTCGCTTCAATAAGCCGGTTAAGAATCTTCATTCGGTCAATGCCGTATTTGCTTCCTGCCAGATAGGAAAGCTGTTCTGATGACAGCACGATACAATAGCTCAAATCTTTATTCATCATTCGTCTGTTTATGGATAATCTAAAACTGGTGCAGCCAAAAGAAAAGTCAGTAGCGCATACCTTGTCCTCTCTCCGGCATATAATACTCCTTGTCGTATGCGATATGGTCAAGTATATCTTGAAGCCTGTTCTGTTGTTCGGTGTCAAGCACACGGATGGCAGCGATAGTGATGCGCTGTGAAGCAATCCTGCGATGTTCGCAATTCGTTTCCGACATACTGCCGTCACCGTCCGCATGAACACTGTGCAGGTATTCGTTTACCGCCATAGTCTGCTCCTTACTTGGAAACGTGGAGGGATAACGGTCTTGAACATACGCAACCATGTGGCTGACCGCTTTTGCCAATAACGGGTCTCTCTCGCTGATACTTTCTATAAGTTCCTCTGTTTTCATGGCGGTTAAGGTCTGTTGTTCATATCATTCAATCTTGCGGCTGCTTCAGCTCTGATTTCTTCCTCCGACAGGGACTTTGCGCCACGCACCCAATCAAGCAGGGCTTTCTTTTCAAAGAAGATGAGTTTGCCCGCAGGTTTGAAGAATGGTAACTGGTTCAGGTGCGTCATTTTGTAAAGGGTACTCTTGGCAATGCCGAGAAATGCGGATGCTTCTTCAAGGTTCAGAATCTCCTTTGTGGTAAAACAGAGGTCTTCCAATTTGTTCACTCTTTCCTGAAGCTCGACAATCTTCCGCTCATGGTCGAGGTTCATTTTTGATGTTTTGTTTTCAGTCATATTCTTTGTTTTTATCTGTTTATTTGTAGATTTTTGATGCAAATGTATATGATAATATTTGATGGTATATACACCGTTAAGTCTAATTAAAACACTGTAATTCATTGATTAAGTATGCAATTCACCACATCTTTGTGCGACACTTTCAAGTGGCAATTAGCCATTGTAGGAAACAGGGCAACGCACTTCATTACAACCGAAAAATCAAAATCAAGTCTGACAAAAGGAGTGTACAAATGGGCAGTTTCAATGATTGGCAATCGTTCCGAACACTGTACAACTATCAAGAAAACATTATTTAACTGTAGGATATGAAATAATGTATCTAAAACCTTGAAGAATCTGCCGTGGTACAAGATTATGGAAAAGTGCGTTATGGATGAGAGAAATAGGCTCATTGGTTCGTTTATTACGGGACAAATTTGTACCTTTGTATTCGGAATAAGGGTATTCTGATAAGGATATTCGGAACAAAGAGGTCTTGGCTTTATTTTCCTGCGGTTTTGTCCCATTTTTGTCCCGTCAAAATTTTGTCTCATGGTACGAGATTTTATAAAATGCTGATTTAGAACGATTAGCAAGGACAACAAAGGGCAGGATTTCGCTAACCACCAGTAACCACCAAAATGATCCCTATTTCCTTTCCCTA
>ULNL01031792.1_pt1 | contig 25075 bp, 9 predicted proteins | sample 1951901 | NCBI WGS metagenome assembly ULNL01 (sample SAMEA4835575, study PRJEB28245) | human gut metagenome | biome: gut microbiome; material: fecal sample | place: Denmark | collected 2008
AGAAACATAATATAGCTGCTTCGAACAATAAAGAAACCGGCATTGAATCCATTCTTTTCAGTATAGAGCAGGATGATACGTTTGGTTATCTCTGGATGCTTTCGTATGCCGGGCTCCATGCATTTAAATACACAGATGAGGGAACACTGGAAAAGGTGGATATCAACCATCTGGTTGATACGCACATGATGTACACCCGGATATGCAAGGACAGGGAGGGTAATCTGTGGTTGCCTTCGTATGATATGGCGTACACTATCTTTTTCGATAATTCGAACATAGACAATTACCTTCTTCCTCAACTGAAGGAAGAGATGGGATGGGATGCCAATGTTATGAATCTTTGTCAGGGAAGTGATAGTACTATGTGGTTCAGGCAGGACAGATACGAATTGTGTATGTACGATTATTCACGGGATACATTTGCTGGTACAGGTGTGGGTGAGATTAATGCCATTATCAGATCTCTTCATAAACCCGGTGTCTGGGTTAATTCAAGTCGGACTCCTCATGTCATGAGATTGACACAACGGAACATGAAGGTGCAGATAGAAGAAGACATCAATATAGGAGGAGTTACAGGGTTACTTGAGGATAAAGTTGGTAATCTGTGGATATCCAGATGGACGGATATAAATGTGAAACGTCCTGATAAAGATGACTTGGTAGTTTCGGGTAGTGACGTTCCGGTAATGACTTCCCTGTTCAATGATGTAAAGGGAGAAGTTTTAGGGTTGTCTCACGAGAGCAAAATCTATCGGCTGAGTTGTGCCGACGGGCGGATTACCTGTGAATTAAAAGGCAGTGTTTCTTCTCTTCTGGAAAAGGAAGAAGTGAACAGTGTCTGCATTGACCGGGAAGGACGGTTGTGGCTGAACACTACTTTGGGAAGAATACTGCGGTCTGACGAAACGATGCATAAGTTTGAAAATGTATCACTGGATAATGAGATAGATGACTGTACTGTATTAGGATTACTTTCCGATAAGAACAGTGTGTGGATTATCACCAATAAGAAAGTACTTCAATATAATATTGATTCGCAGACTTTTCAGCACTATTCTACTGCTGATGATAATATTATGGTAGATGTTTTCAGGTATAAGGCTATCAGCCTGGACGGTTGGGGCGGGCTCTATGTGGGCGGACACCGTGGATTCATACATATTCGTCCCGTTAATGCATCGGTGGTGAACAGGGCTCCTACGAGCTTGCATATCACAGATGTCAAAGTTGAAGACAAAAGTATCTTCTTCGGCAATGCGGAAGCCTCGGGAGAGAATACGATACATAAGATTTTCCTTGGTCCGGATGATCGGAATATTGAGATTTTCTTTTCTTCGCTTTTGTATTCGTTGAATGCGGGATGTCGCATAGCGTATCAGTTGGAGGGGGTGGATCATTATTGGATCTATTCGGATAACAACAGAAATTCCGCCTTCTATAACCACCTGCCGAAGGGAACGTATAAACTCCGTTTGAAGTTGGAATATGAGCGAGGTAAGTGGACTGAAGGCGAGGTATTGCTGACCATTGTGAAAGAGCCTGCCTTCTATGAAACCTGGTTTGCATATCTTGTTTATGTCATTTTCATCGGATTGTGCTTTTATGTGGTAATCCGGCTTTATATGCGTCGTATTAAACTGAAGAGTGAAGTGAGATTGCAGGAAGAACTGACGCGTACCAAGCTGACTTACTTCACCAATGTTTCCCATGAGTTGCTGACACCGCTTACCGTCATATCCTGCATATCGGATTATCTGGATCAGAAGGTTCCTGCCGTGCGGCAACAGTCCGTCATGCTCAAGGCTAACGCGGAGAAGTTGAAGCGACTGATACAGCAAGTGCTTGATTTCCGCAAGATGGATGTGGGGAAACTGAAACTGAACGTTTCGGAAGGAGATATCCGTGAGTTTGTCCTGAACATCTGCCAGGTAAACTTCCAACCGCTTGCATTGAAGAAGAACATCACGCTGGATACTCGTTTTGAAGCGGAGGAAGCACATGGTTATGTGGATTTTGATAAGCTGGATAAGATATTGCATAATTTGCTGTCCAATGCCATGAAGTATACTCCTGAGAACAGGCGTATTACTGTTGATGTACGAGTAGTGAATGAAGCGGAACATCGGATATTGGTGTTGAAAGTAGAAGATGAGGGCGTTGGTATCTCTGAGAAAGAACTGGAACAGATATTCATCCGTTTCTATAACAGTAAGAAGAACCGGGGAATCGAGTCGAACGGAATCGGTCTCTCGCTAACGAAAGATTTGATAACCTTGCATCATGGCCTTATCACCGTGGAAAGCGTTTTAGGACAAGGTTCCTGTTTCACTGTAAAGCTGCCTATTGACAAAGAAAGCTACTCTCCGGATGAATTGCTTGACGAGACGATGGTGTTGCAGACCGGTACGGATGATGTGCCCATGGAAGATTATGCCTCGTCTGATGAGGTGGATAAACCGGCTATCTTGTTGATTGATGACAATACGGAATTGCTGTTCGTTATGAAAGAGATGTTCAGGGAACGATATACTGTACTGACAGCCGCAGACGGGCAACAGGCCTGGGATAAGTTGAAGAATAATGAGGTGGATGTCGTCATTTGTGATGTCATGTTGCCCGATGCCAATGGTTGGGAACTTTGTGCGCGTATGAAAGGTGATTTGCGTTTCAATCATATACCTGTTATCATACTTACGGCTAAGAATGGTATTGAGGACCGTGTTGCCAGCTATGAAGCGGGCGCCGACGGATATATAGCCAAGCCTTTTGAGTTGAAGATACTTTTTGCCCGGGTGGATAACCTTATCCGATCTTCGAAGATGCGTCAGGCGGCTTTCCGTAAGGAGGAGAACCTGGATCTGGAAAGTCTGGCCTATCCCTCGGCGGATAAGCAGTTCCTGCAATCCATTATAGATAGCATCGAACAGCATTTGGAAGAGTCTGAATTCGACTTGGAACAATTGGCTGCGGAGAAGAATATGTCTAAGTCTACCCTTTACCGTAAGATAAAATCGATGACGGGAATGACTCCTTTGGACTTTATACGGAATATTAAGATGAAGCGTGCCTGCATGATGTTGTTCAACCGCTCGCATACTATATCCGAGGTTGCGTATGCTGTAGGATTCAATAGCCCCAAATACTTTACCCGGTGCTTCAAGGATGAATTCGGTGTGACGCCGAGTGAATATCTTCAGAAAAACACCCCTTAATTTTTAGTATATAGATGCTACATACAGGGGTAAAATCCTGTTATCAAGGGGTAAATTCGGGTCATGACAGAATCTCTCCCCTTCTATAAATGATTTCTGTACCTCCTTTTTCATAAGATATGAGTTGATTTGTTGTCAGATACCCAAACTTAAATCAAAGCATAGTTATGAAGAACCTCAGTATCCGTCATGGAAAATCATCCAGAAACAAATCAGTACTATTACTTACTGTATTAGCATTAGGCACCGGATTCTCTTCTTTGTCTGCCCAGACAAATGCCGCAAGTGACCAGATAACGGCACAACCTGCTGCTGACCGCATTGTACCTTTCCGCCTTAGTGAACAAGGAGTAGTCCGCCCTGTGGAATGGGGATTGGATACGGCTTGGGAAGATGAGGGAAATATCCGCCGTGGCCAGGGATTTATGGAAACGGTAGATATAGTGCGCGTTTCTTTTCGCCCCACCGATCCCATTGTGGATGGAGATTTGGGAGCTGATCAGAAAGAACATATACAAACACGACTTGGTTTACTGGGCTTTGTCTCTCCTAAACCCAAGTTAGCTATAAATAGCGATCACCCCAAGATTGACGATTCTTATAAAGGTAACGCCCAGGCTTGGGCTCAGATGATGGATTTGCATACTCGTTATTTTCAGGATGCAGGATACGAGGTGATTTCAGTGGCTCCATTCAATGAACCGGATTATACCTATACAGGACAAGGTACCCGGGAGGATTTCTACAAAATTGCTGTGGAATTGAGAGCGAATCCCCGTTTCAAGAATATTCGGATTTGTGGGGGAAATACTCTGAATTGTGATGAAGCACTGCCTTGGTATAACTATCTCAAAGAACAACTTGATGAGGGAAATACCCATCAGCTTGCCGGTGAATTCAATGGTTACGCTGCTTTCTACGAGACGGTTCGCAAGGATGGAAAAATGGCCATGAATGATGAGATGCACAACGTGATGGAGGCGATGGTGGGTCTGGAGTATGGGTTGCAGACCGGTATCTGGTGGGGAAGTGCGGAGTATGCCCGTGGTGAATTCTGCAAGATTAGCCGGGGTGGAGAACGACTGGCATATACTGAACATCGTCCTAATTGGACGGCAGCTTCTGTCTATCGGTCTAAAGATGGCAGTAAGGTTCAGGCTTTTGGAGGCGTTTCGGAACGTCAGGCTAAAACGACAACTTATCGTTTTGTATCCAAAGAGAAGGATGTGTTCTATGATGGTTATGGTCCGCAGCGTGAGTTCTACTTGGAGATGCCCGGAGGAAATTCTTATCAGGACGATGAACAGCGGAATGCCGAACGGGTGGTCAATATTACTTGGGGAGAAGATATTCAGCCGGTGATAGACGGACAGTATGTGCTGATAAACCGGAGTACTCAGCGGGCAGTTGAAATAACCCAGGGCAACACGGCGGAGGGCACCAACGTGAAGACCGGAAAGTTTGACGCTTCCAAGGCTTATCAGCGTTGGTATGTCCGTCCGGTTTCCAGCCGTATCGGTGGAGATTTCAGCTATTTCTGTATTACGTCTCCCATAAATGGGATGTCATTCGACATCTGGAATTGGTCGTTGGAGGACGGCGGGAATATCGCCATCTATGGTGCCAGTAATGGCAGCAATCAGCAATGGGCATTGGAATATGCCGGGGATGGATGGTTTTATATCCGCAGTCGCCATAGTGCCTTGTATTTGGAAGAGGGAGAGGAAGCTTTCAATGTGCAGCAAGGTACGAAAAAGGGAAGTAATGATGAACGGCTGCAATGGCGTCTGATACCTGCTCCGGCTTCTAAAATTGAAATCAAATCTTTAGCTACTCCAACCGGACTGACGACGGAAGGGCAATCTGCATCCGTTTTGTTGAAGTGGAACAAGCAATCCGATGCTACAGAATACACTGTGCTACGTTCCGAAACATCCGGTGGAGCTTACGAGATTATTGCGCGTAATGTAAAAGAAACCAGTTTTGTCGATCATAAGGCCTTAGCGGGTAAGAGTTATTATTATACGGTGAAAGCCAATGATAATTGTCTGAACAGTTCGCCGAAGTCACAAGAAGTAACTGCCACTATTACTGATGTGCATGCCCTAGTAGCACATTATACTTTTGATGGAGATTTACTGGACGAGACGGAAAATTTGAATCATGGTGCATCCTTGAAAAAAGCAATGTTTACCGATGGAAAAATAAACAAAGCTGTACAACTTAACGGCTCAACGGAATTTCTGCAATTACCTACGGATATTGCCAATCATCAGAATCTGACTGTTTCTACTTGGGTGAAGTGGGATGGTGGTGCAGACAGGCAACGTGTCTTCGACTTTGGTGGTGGTGAAGATCAATATATGTTCCTTACTTATAGTTCCAATATACAGTCACTCCGCTTTGCAATGAAAAACGGAGCGGAAGAACAGGCCCTGGAAACCGCCTTACCGTCTCCCATACGCATTGACAATTGGGTACATCTGGCATTAACTATCGGAGATGCGGAGGTACGGATTTATGTGAATGGAGAACTGGCTGTTTCATCCGGGGATATTACTATCCGTCCGATGGATATCCGTCCCTGTCTGAACTATATCGGTCGTAGTCAGTTTGTAGCCGATCCGATGTTTAAAGGAAGTATCGATGATTTCAGAGTTTATAATTATGAGTTATCAGCAGAGGATATAAAGAAAGTAGCCCAGGGGGAATCGGTAGGTATCATTACTCCGCAGATTTCCGATGATGAATTGTTTATCGGCCCTTTGCCTGCCGATCAGAAACTACAGGTTACTTATACACCTGCCCAGTCGTCGGGTAGAGTATCTCTCAGTATTTATAATATGCAGGGAGTTCCGGTACTTTCTCATGAGACGGCTGGTTCCGGTGTTACTACGCTGGATGTATCCGGGCTCCCTACCGGTCTATATCTGTTGAGGCTTGTTGATAACAACCGGTCAGTTACACGTAAGTTTGCAGTGAGGCATTAATAAGTAGGGTATAAAATCCTTTCATCAGGGTATAAAAACGTTTCATGAAAGGATTTTGCCCCTTCGATAACCTGTTTTTGTGCCTATCTTCTAATTAAATATCACTTGCTTTGCCCTTGGATAATTAAACTTAGATCATATTAGTATTATGAGAACAGTAAGCAAATTACTTCTTTCTTGTGTGATGTTATTCACATTATTGCCGGACGCTGCGCTTCATGCATCCGACCGGAAGACTCTTTTTGACAGTAACTGGAAATTTCATTTAGGCATCGTAGCCAATGCCGAACAACCGGAATATAATGATAGTCATTGGAGAGTTCTTGATCTTCCCCATGACTGGAGCGTTGAACCATTGTCTTTTCAAAAACAAGGCATTACTATCGGTCCTTTCTCTCGCATGAGCGAAGGTGACATCGATACGGGACAGACCGTTGGTGGTGAAGGTTGGTACAGAAAAGAACTCACTCTTGCAGGAAGCGATGCCGATAAACGTATTGTTCTTTATTTTGAAGGAGTATACAATCAGTCCGAGCTATGGATCAATGGTAAGAAAGCTAATTATAATGTTTATGGATATACCTCTTATCGTGTAGACATCACTCCTTATCTGAATGCTCCCGGTACTCCGAACGTGATTGCCATGAAAGTGGTGAACGCCGGACGTAACAGTCGCTGGTATGCCGGTTCGGGTATCTTCCGCCATGTATGGCTGATCAAGACAAACAAACTCTATCTGGATAAATGGGATACTTTCGTCGACGCTTCCGAACTTCAGAAGAAGGAAGCTGTGATTCAGTTCTCTACTATTGTACATAACGAGGGCCTGCAAAATCAATCAGGTAAAATAGGTATTAAAATATATTCGCCTGCCGGAAACGAAGTGTTTTCTACTTCACAGGACGTGATACTCTCTGAAGGAACGCCGGTGGCAACATCTTTCTCTCTTAAAAAGCCCGAGTTATGGTCAGTAGATACCCCTGTGCTTTATACAGCGGAAGTATCCCTTTCCTCAGACGGAAAGGAGTATGATAAGATATCTGTTCCTTTTGGTATCCGCACCCTTTCTTTTTCTGCTGAGAAAGGCTTTCTGCTGAATGGTAAGTCGATGAAGTTGAAAGGGGGTTGCGTACATCACGATAACGGACTTTTGGGAGCTGCCGCCATCGACCGTGCCGAAGAACGGAAAGTGGAACTGATGAAAGCTAACGGCTACAATGCCGTCAGATGTGCCCACAATCAAGTGTCCGAGCATTTCCTTGATGCTTGCGACAGATTGGGTATGCTGGTGATTCATGAAACCTTCGACCAATGGCAGAAAGCTAAACGCGAGCAGGACTATCATCAGTTCTTTGATGAATGGAGCGACTGGGATTTGGCTGCGTCTGTCCGCCGTGACCGGAATCATCCCTCTATCATTATGTGGAGTATCGGTAACGAGGTGGAGCAACGTGCTGATGAACCTGAGGGAGACTTGATTTCCAAAAGACTGGTGAATACCGTCCGCAAGTATGATACATCCCGTTTCACAACCATCGGTTCCAATGACTTCTGGGACAGACGCCAGTTTAGTTGGGACAAAGATTCCTACCGGATCTTCAAGAATCTGGATGTGGCAGGCTACAATTATATCTGGTGGAAATATGAGAGCGATCATGCTGCCTATCCCGATCGCGTGATCTATGGTAGTGAGTCTTATCCGAAAGAAGCTGCCCAGAACTGGAACTTGGTAGAAAAGCATCCTTATGTAATAGGTGATTTCGTGTGGACCGCTATTGACTATCTGGGTGAGGCCGGATTAGCTCATGCCTTATATCTGAAAGAGGGCGAGCATGATACGCAGTTTATGGGTTGGCCTTGGTATAATGGTTGGTGCGGTGATATTGACCTTTGTGGCGACAAGAAGCCTCAATCTTATTATCGTGATGTGTTGTGGCGCGAGCGTCCCATTACTATGGCAGTCCATGCCCCTGTTCCCGAAGGCAAGAAAGAAGTGGTGAACGGTTGGGGCTGGCCCAATGAGTTGGTGAGTTGGAATTGGACGAGTTGCGAAGGAAAAGTGATGAAAGTAAACGTATACAGCCGTTCTCCGAAAGTGAAACTCTATCTGAACGACAAGCTTATCGGAGAAAAAGAAACGGGTAAAGAGAACTACACAGCTACCTTCGATGTGCCCTATGAACCGGGAACTTTGAAAGCGGTGAACTCAAAAGGTAAGGAGGAATTCGTATTAAAGACTGCCGGAGAACCTGCGGCTATCCGTTTGATTGCCGACCGCAGTAAAATAAAGGCTTGCAAGAACGATCTTTCCTACGTCAAGATTGAGCTGGTGGATAAAAATGGAAACGTAGTTCCCGAAACTTCTCTGCCTGTCAAAATCGAATGTACGGGTAAAGGAACTGTCATAGCAGGTGGAAATGCAGCCTATGCCGATATGGAAAGTTTCCGTTCACTTACTCCCAATACATTCCGGGGAAAGGCTATTGCCATTGTTCAGCCTGATGGAGAAAAAGGCGACATACAGGTGAAAGTCTCTGCAAAAGGGTTGGAAGATGCTTCCATAGTAATAACAACCTACTAAAAAGCGATAGTAAGATAAGTTTTGCGAAGAAACTGGCATAAACCTGCATAAGTACTTAGGTATACATTTTCTTGTATGTTATCTTTGCAGGGTTTATGCGATTTTTTCTGACGCAGATATTATTATATACAGGTGCTATAAAACAAGATAAATATCAGAAAAGATAATAAAAGAAGCTAACTTAATTTTTTAACTTTAATCTAGTAAGATGATGAAATCAGTATTAGTAAGAAACAATCGGAGAGTCCTTGCCGGCCTGCTCGTTTGCACTGGTTTTATTTGCAATTATCCCTCTTCTGCCTTTGCGGAATCGGATAATTCTTCAGTGCAAATAACGACTCAAAGTACAACACCGCAGAAACGTACTTTGGTAGGAACTGTAGTTGACTCCTCTACCGGAGAGACTTTGATTGGTGTAAATGTGAAAGTGCAAGGTGAAGATGGAGGTACCATTACCGACATTGATGGTAAGTTCCAGATTTCTGTAACCAGCAAAACAGAGCTGATATTCTCTTATATCGGCTACAAAACACAGACACTGATGGTAGGTGACTTGGGTGTAATGACCGTGAAGCTTGCATCGGACAATGAAATGTTGGATGAAGTAGTGATTGTAGGTCAGGGTACACAGAAGAAAGTATCTGTGACAGGTGCCATTGCTACAGTGAAGGGAGCTACATTAAAAGCACCTTCCTCTTCATTGACCAGTTCACTTGCCGGAAAACTTGCCGGTGTGGTATCCATGGTGAACAGTGGTGAACCGGGTTCTACTTCCGAATTTTATATCCGCGGTATCAATACGTTCGGTGGTGTGGCTACTCCGTTGATTTTGTTGGATGGCATCGAAATTTCATCTGCCGACCTGAACCGTATCCCGGCAGAATCCATCGAAAGCTTTTCTTTATTGAAAGACGCTTCGGCAACTGCTATCTACGGTAACCGCGGTGCAAACGGTGTAATGCTGGTAACCACCAAGAAAGGGCAGGAGAATACGAAAGCTACTATCAATGTTTCATTGGAAGCTTCTTACTTCCGTCCGATAAATGTACCGAAATTTGCTGATGGTGCTACCTATATGCGGGCTTACAATGAAGCGGAACAGGCTAGAAGTTTGACCCCGATCACTTCTCCTAAGTATAGTGAAGACCAGATCCTGAATACGGAATTGGGTACTAATCCTTATGTATATCCCGATGTGGACTGGTTTGACCAGATATTCCGTTCGGGGAATTATAACCAACGTGCCAATGTGAATGTATCGGGTGGTGGTTCGCGTGTAACTTACTATATGAGTCTCCAGGCTAACCATGATACAGGTCTCCTCGATGCACCGGACTACTTCTATAATCCCAATATTAACCAGTGGCAATATAATTTTCAGAACAACATCTCCTATAAACTGACCAATACTACTACCATTGATTTGCGCATGATGGCACAGATCGGTAATATGCAAGGTCCTAACTATAATATAGGCAATGACTTGTACAAGAGGGTTATGCGTACCAATCCGGTGGAATTCCCCGCTTATTTTCCACAGCAGGATGGGGACGACGGTTTCATTCGCTTTGGTGGTGCAGAGATTAAACCGGGCGTTTTGGGAACCAATCCGTATGAATATATGATGAGTTCTTTCAAGGAAGTAAACTTCAATACCCTGAATACTTCATTGGCTTTGAATCAGGACTTGAGTGTTATTACCAAAGGATTGAGCCTGAAAGCACTGGTGAATTTTAAAAACTGGTCGGAAACTTCATATACCCGTAGTATAAAGTCTAATATATATAAGGTGAAAGATGGTTCCTATAATCCTGAAACCGGCGAATATGATTATCAGTTGTTGCAGACCGGAGATCAGTTCCTGAGCCAATCCGGCATTAGTCGTAATTCGGACCAGACTTTCTACTTCGATGCCCGTCTGGACTGGAAACGTAGTTTCGGTGATCACAACCTGACAGCAATGGCAATGTATATGATGCGTGAATATCGTAGCGATGTATTGCCGAACCGTAATCAAGGTTACTCCGGACGTGTGACTTACGATTACGCCAGTAAATATCTGGTTGAATTCAACTTCGGTTATAATGGTTCCGAACGCTTGGCTGCCGGTCAGCGTTTTGAGTTCTTCCCGGCTGTGTCAGCAGGTTGGGTAGCAAGTTCTGAAAAGTTCTGGGAGCCGATAAGCAAGTATATCAATCACTTTAAGATCAGAGGCTCTTACGGTTTGGTAGGTAGTGATGCCTTTGCCAGTGGAGCTCCACATTTCCTCTATCAGAATAATATCGGTATTGGTTCAGCACATAAGTTTTGGACCGGACTTCCTACGAGTGAGATCAGTAAACAAGGTCCCGGATTCTATGTATTAGCGGTGCAGGACGCAGGTTGGGAACATGTGAAGAAGTTCGATATCGGTTTCGACATGATGTTGTTTAACCAACTGAATATTACATTTGATTATTTCCATGACAAACGAGAGCGCATCCTGATGTCACGTGCTTCCTGGCCTTCGATGTTGGGATATTGGGGATCAAAACCCTGGAGTAATATTGGTGAAGTAGAAAACCAAGGTTTCGAGTTAAGCTTGAATTGGACGAAACAGTTTGGAAAAGACCTGACGTTAGACCTTCGCGGTAACTTTACCTATAACCAGAATGAATATAAATATGTGGATGAACCCAGTTATCCGTATGTTTGGCAAACCAATACCGGCAAACCATTGAATACTGTTAAAGGTTATATTGCCGAGGGATTGTTCGCAAGCGAAGAAGAAATTGCCAACTCACCGGACCAATCACAACTGGGTGCCAACATCATGCCGGGTGATATCAAGTATCGTGATATAAACGGTGACGGACAGATTACTACTGAAGACCAGGTGATGATTTCATCTTATGACTGGCATCCCCGTATTCAGTATGGCTTCGGTTTGAATATTGTCTATAAGAACTTTGATTTAGGTGTATTCTTCAACGGTTCGGCTAAACGTAAGATAATGATCAACAGTGGAATCGCTCCTTTCCTTTCTGGCGGTGGAGATGGTGAAGAGGCTGAAACATTGGCCCGAAACCTGATGCAGTGGATTGCAGACGACCATTGGTCAGTAGACAATCCGAATGCGGCATATCCCCGTTTGGGTTTGACCAAAGCCGATGTAACCAATAACGTTCAGCCCAGTACATTCTGGCTGCGCAATGGAAACTTCCTTCGCTTCAAGACGTTGGAAATCGGCTATCGCTTGCCTTATTGCCGTATCTATCTCAGTGGCGATAATCTGGCGGTATTCAGCCCCTTCAAATTGTGGGATCCTGAACTGGCATGGAATGCTTATCCGTTGTCACGCACGTTCAATCTGGGCGTTCAATTTACATTCTAAGAAACAATCTAATACATTATTGAAGTATGAAACTAACATATAAAATATCCCGAATGGCGCAGGTATTGATAGCTTCCTGTTGCCTGGTATCATGCAATTATCTGGATGTCATTCCGCCTGCACAGGCTGATTTTAAAGACACCATGAAAGATGAAGAAGCTACATTGTCTTTCTTGTATACTTGCTATGGCGGTACTCCGCGTTCTACTCCTTATCATTATCATGCTTTTGAGCAGTCAGCTGATGAGATTATTCAGCCTTATGCTTACTCCAACTGGCAGCAACAAGTGGCGTGGGGAACTATTTCTCCGGCATATTCCAACAGTTGGGGAGGTGATGATATGAATATCTGGATTCCCAGTTATAACTGGTTGGGGTATGTACACCATTTCCTGAGCCTGATTGATGACTTGCAACCGGTGGGAGTTACGGCAGAAGATAAGGAAGAGTACAAAGGTGAATGTTATTTCCTGGAGGCTTATTATCATTTCCGTGTGCTTCAGGCTTTCGGTCCCTGTCCTATTATTCCTGAGAAAGTGGACCCGAATGTTACCAGTTCAGACCTTCCCGGACGCTCACACTTCGATTACTGTGTGAATTTTATCGTGGGCAAGCTGGATGATGCAGCCCGTGCGCTTCCTGCAACACGTCCTAACAATGAATTGGGCCGTGCTACTTCTACTATGGCTAAGGCTTTGAAAGCCCGTATATTATTGTATGCCGCTTCTCCGTTGTGGAACGGTTCGTTCCCCAATCCGGAATGGAAGAATAAGAATTATGAGACAGACGGTTATGGTAACGAACTGGTAAGTTCCAGTTACGACCGCGAGAAATGGACACGTGCCCTTACTGCTTGTCAGGAAGCCTTGACTGCAGCCAAGGAAGCCGGTTATCAACTCTTTGACATTGAAACGGCAAACAAGAAAGCTGACCGTGACGGAATAGCTCTTCCTTTCATCCCGGGACGTGAAGAAGACACTGAGGAAAACCGTGAGTTCAAAGAACGTGTACGTATGTTCCAATATATGGTTACTGCCAACGAAGGCGATAATAACAAGGAGCTGATTTGGGCACAACGTATTGAACTGGATGCCCAGAATGGTGGAGAAGGTACGGACTGTCGTTTGCCAAACAAAGTGGTGAAGAGAAGTAATGGAGTTTATGTAGGAGGTTGGGCAGCTATGGCACCGACGTTGTATTCTGTACAGCATTTCTATACTGAGAACGGTAAGTTGCCGGCACAGGACCCCAATTTCTATCCTGAGGAAGAATGGTATACCCGTTTCTATGAAGGCGCTCAAAGCCCTGCTCTGGCAACCAATAATCTGGACGGTGAAGATGTGAAGAATGACATTATCAAGATGCACGCTAAGCGTGAAGCCCGTTTCTATGCATGGATTGTATTTGACGGCACTCAATACAGCTCGAAGATTAATAATGGCAATCCGTTGTGGATTAACCTGAAAAATACCAATACAAACGGATATAACACAAGTAATACCCGTAATTGTGCTGGAAGCGGTTATCTGTCGAAGAAGTTCATCGATCCCAACATCTATTTTGGCGCCGATGGTACCCGTCAGCACACAGCTCCCCGTCGTCCGTTGATTCGTATGGCCGAACTTTACCTGAATCTGGCAGAGTGCTATGCAGCGTTGGATAATGAAGGTGAAGCCCTTGCTAATCTGAATGAGATTCGTCGTCGTGCCGGTATTTCCGAACTGACTGGAAGTGATGTAACAGGCAGCATGACTCTGACTGATTGGGTGCGCAACGAACGGTTCGTTGAACTCTTTGAAGAGGGACACCGCTACTATGACCTGCGTCGTTGGGCAATTGCTCCTCAGATGTTGAAAGCCGGTATGCGCTACGGTCTGGATGGTCTTCGTGTGAATCCGAGTTTTGAGGAATTCAACAAACCTACCTTGGTTAACCAACCGTTCAAGTGGGATGACAAACTGTATCTGATGCCCGTTTGGTCAAGAAGTGACATGGATGAGCTTTACAGTAACCCTCAGTTAGTACAGGCCCCCGGATATTAATCAATCTCTAATAACAAAGCTTTATGAAAATAAGAACAATATTGTTGATGGGCGGCCTGGTGCTACTGGGTGCCTGCAGCGAATCAAAATATGATTTGGACCAACTGGTACCGGAAGAGTACCATAAAATACTGTATGTGAATAATAGCGGTAAGCAGGATCTTACGTTGTATGATACGGATGAAGATAATAAGTATACTCTTTCCGTAGTTAAGTCCGGGAGTGATCCCAGTCTGACTGCCAGTGTCAAAGTCAGTGTGCTGACACAAGCGGAACTTGACGAGGAATATAGCGAACCGGAAGGAACGAACTATAAGCTGATAGGTGAGAACTGTTATTCGCTGGATGCAACCACGTTGGACTTTTCATCTGCCGACCGGTATAAACTGGTAAATATCTTCCTGAAACCTCAGAGTGTAAAAGCATTCATGGAAACTGATCCGGAAGCCGTATGGGTATTACCTTTACAGGTTACCAGTGAAACAGACTCCATCAATGCCGAAAAGAATGAATTGTTCCTGAAACTGACAGGAGTGATTACGCCTGCCATTGGCTTTGCCAATTCGGATGTAGAAGTGAAACTGTTGGATTATGGTTCTGTCTCTACATTTACGGAGAAAGTAAAATTCGGTCTTGATACAGATAATAAATGGGATTTGGAGTGTAAATTTGTAGTTGATAAGGAATATATTGCCGAGTACAATGCAGACAATGGAACTAACTTCAAGGTTCTGCCTGAAGGAACTTATACTGTTCCGGAGATGGTAACCCTTCCCAATGGCACTACGAATATGGAACTGGAAGTCACGATAAATGGTGACCAATTGGTACCGGGTGATTATATGCTGCCCGTTAAGATTGCAGAAGTTTCTCAATTTGAGATTTCTGCGGCGAAGGTGGTATCTCCGTTGGCTTTCCGTGTGATGGGACATAAACTGGATCGCGCAGGCTGGACGGCAGAAGCCAATACCGAAGAACTGACAGGTGAAGGTGCAAGCGGCAAAGCCGGATGTGCATTGGATGATAATCTTGCGACTTACTGGCACTCAACATGGCAGACAGGAAACTGGGTTAGCTTCCCGTTTGAAATAATCGTAGATACAAAAACAGAACATACTTTCACCCAGTTTGCTTTGATGCAAAGGCAGAATGAAAGCTATACGGACACCAAGTCTGGTAAGTTCTATGTAAGCTCTGACAAGGAGAACTGGACAGAAGTAGGACGATTCTCTATGGAGAAAATACTTGATAGACAGGTGTTCGGCGTTACTCCGACGAAGGGACGTTACTTCAAGGTATCCATCGAAGAGAGTTATAGAGGTACCAATGCTTCTTTGTCCGAAATATATGCTTATGCTTTGGAATAAGCAGATTGCAATAACTGATTTGTAACAATAGTGAAAGAGAGATAGGGACTCTTTTCCCTCGAAAGAGAGAAAGACGAACTATCTCTTTTTTATTCAGTAAAATAGAAAAGGATGAGATACAAAGTGTTATTACTGGTCTTTACAGTAGTATGTGCTTCGTGTGCACAGCGTGCGGACATAAATTACAGGATTGTTACCGGACAACCCTTGCAGGTGATGGAACATTTCGGTGCTTCGGATGCCTGGAGTATGCATGTTTTGGGAAAATGGCCCGAAGAGAAACAAAAACAGATAGCCGACTGGTTATTCAGTACTGAAAACGACGCGAACGGGAAGCCCAAAGGTATCGGTCTTTCCCTGTGGCGGTTCAATCTGGGTGCAGGGAGTACGGAGCAGGGCGACGCCAGCCAGATTGGTTCTCCTTGGATGCGTACCGAATGTTTCTTGCAGCCGGACGGGAGTTATAACTGGGATAAACAGGAAGGTCAACGTAACTTCCTTCGGTTGGCGAAGGAACGCGGAGTCAATAAATTCCTCGCTTTCCTGAATTCCCCTCCCGTTTATTTCACTCAAAACGGACTTGCCACTAATACCGGACGCGATGGTACACTGAATCTGAAGGATGAACACTATGAAGACTTTGCCCGCTTCCTGGCAAACGTGATAAAGGGAGTTGAAAAGAAAGATGGCATTAAGTTCGATTATCTTTCTCCCTTCAATGAACCGGATGGACACTGGAACTGGATCGGTCCCAAGCAGGAAGGTACTCCGGCTACAAAGAAAGAGATAGCCCGGGCCGTACGTCTTATCAGTAAAGAGTTCGTAAAGGAAGGTATCCATACGGGAATCACCATTTGTGAAGCATCAGATTACCGCTGTATGTTCGCTACCCATATGACCGACCATGAACGCGGATATGAGATACAATCTTTCTTCTGCCCCGATAGTGTGGATACTTATCTGGGCGATACCCCGAATGTACTCCCTCTTATTTCAGGACATAGCTACTGGACTACTACCCCGCTGAACATGTTGCGTGATTATCGCCTCCGGTTGCGGAATACGTTGGATACATACGGTGTGGACTTCTGGCAGTCCGAAACCTGCATTATGGGTAATGACGAGGAAATCGGCGGTGGACATGGATTTGACCGAACCATGAAGACCGCACTTTATGTAGCGCGTATCATTCACCACGACATTGTTTATGCAGGCGCTCGCAGCTGGCAATGGTGGCGTGCCATTGGCGGTGATTACAAAGACGGACTGATCCGTGAGTATACAGACCCCGATTTACAAGACGGCAGGGTGGAAGACTCCAAGCTGATGTGGATATTGGGGAACTACAGCCGCTTCATACGTTCGGGTGCTGTACGTATGTCTGTTGAAACTACTGATAAAGAAGGAAAAGCTATCCGGGATGGCGATACCGATCAGCAGGGATTGATGTGTTCTGCCTATCGGAATACTGACGGACAGTGGGCAATGGTCGTCATCAACTATGCCGACCGGGAACAGGAGTTCACTGTCGATGTAAACGATCCGAAGGTGAAGTCATGGCAAGGCTATCGTACGTCGGATGTAGCCGGAGAAGACCTTTTGCCTGTTGGAAAGTTGAAGAATAAAAAGGTAGCGGTGATCCCTGCCCGTTCGGTGACAACATTTGTTTCCGGAAACTGATGCGTAATAAAACTTTAGTTATCAGTCCCGAAATTAGCTGAGAATTGCGATTATGAACTGAAAAGTCCACCTATTTGATGCTTTTATATACCCTGTTCTTGGAAGATATAGTTTATTTTTGCATGTGGAACATTATATATATATCTAATACCGATAAATAAACAGGCTTATGAAAAAGATTTTTTTACCCTTCGCCGCAGTTGCCCTTTTGTTGAGTTCCTGCAAGGACGCTGCGCCGAAGGAAGAACTTGTAATCAACCTACAAGAGAAAGGTGCTGAAGTAGCGTCATCCATGTATGGCATCTTCTTCGAAGAGATTAACCATGCGGGCGACGGCGGCTTGTATGCCGAACTGGTGAAGAACCGTAGTTTCGAAGAACTGGAAATGCCCGAAGGTTACTATGCCGAGGGCGATGTGCTGCATCCGAAGAAAGTGTGCAATCACATTTCGGGTGAAGTGAGAGAAGGAAGTTTTCGCTGGACTACCGAACCGGTGCCGGGCTGGACTCTGAGCACAAAGGATGCTGCGGAAATGAAACTGACCAAGGAACACCCCAAGTTCTCTACGGCTCCGAACAATCTGAAGGTAACCATTAAAAATGCTTCAACTCCTGTTCGCCTGATAAACGAAGGATACTGGGGGATGAATCTGGTGAAAGACAACTCTTATCAGTTGCGTACCATTATCCGCCCTGCTTCCGATTACAAGGGAAAAGTGACTGCCCTGTTGCTGTCCGAGCAAGGCGAAGTGCTGGCTTCCGCTCCTGTGGATATAACTGCTGCCGGACAATGGAACGACCTGAGCCTGGCAATGCAACCTACGGCAACTTCTGCCAAAGGAAAGCTTGCTTTGGAATTTGATGCTCCGGGTACAGTCTATGTAGATTATGTTTCTCTCTTCCCCGAAAAAACTTTCCACGACCGTCCGAATGGACTGCGGAAAGATGTAGCTGAAATCTTGGAGGGATTGCACCCCGCCTTTGTACGCTGGCCCGGTGGCTGTGTGGTAGAAGGTATCTCGTTGGAGAACCGTTTCGAATGGAAGAAGTCTCTGGGCGATCCTGCCGCACGGTCGGGAGAATACAGTACCTGGGGCTACCGTTGCTCGTATGGTTTCGGTTATCACGAAATGTTGCAGTTCTGCGAAGATATCGATGCAAAGGCAATGTTCGTCTGCAACGTCGGTCTGGGTTGCCAGTATCGCATGGGAGACGCTTCACCGGAGAGCAAGATAGCTTACTATCTGGACGATTGCATGGATGCCATAGAGTATGCCATCGGCGACGTGACTACCGAATGGGGTGCCAAGCGTGCCGAACAGGGCCATCCCGAACCTTTCCCGTTGCAATACGTAGAGATTGGTAATGAGAACTGGGGCGATGAGTATGACAAGCGTTTCGATATCTTCTATACAGCTATCAAAGCGAAATATCCCGAGTTGATCCTGATTTCCAATCACGGTTTGGGTGGAACGGGTAAGATTGCCAAAACGGATATGATTGACCCGCACTGGTACGTGAATCCGGAATTCTTCTTCCAGAACACGACTATCTTTGATAACCATCCGCGTGGAAAATACGATGTCTATGTAGGTGAATATGCTTGTAACGCCAATGTAGGCGGTGGAAACATGCGTGCCGCCCTCTCGGAAGCCGCCTTTATCTCCGGTATGGAGCGCAACGGTGATCTGGTGAAGATGACTTCGTATGCCCCGCTTCTGGAGAACCGGAACGACCGTTCGTGGGCTGTCAACCTCATTTGGCTGGATACGGACCAGGTACTTGGACGCAGTTCTTACTATGTACAACAGATGGCGGCTGAAAACCGTCCGACGTACAATGTGAAGAGTAATATGACTATGAGCACTCCACGGATAGCCGATTATAATGAAGGACGTTTCGGCTTCGGCTCCTGGCATACACAAGTTGAATTCAAGGATGTGAAACTGACCGGAGCAGATGGAGCGCCTATTGATCTTGATCTTAACAAGGCGGTGAAGAAAGAAGGCGAATGGAGTCTGGATAACGGTCTGTTGAAGCAAACATCTCTGAGAGAACCGGCGAAATACATTGTTGATGGCTTCAATGGCAACCAGTTTACACTGGAGTTCAAGGTTCGCAAAGAAGGCGGTAACGAAGGTTTCTTCCTCTATTTCGGCTTGTCGGAGGACAGTAACAAAGGCTTTGTATATAACGTTGCCGGATGGAACAATGGTACGACGGCTGTAGAAGGAGTTATAGGTGGACGCACTTCCGGTGTGGCAGGCGACCGGGTATCTCACAGTCTCGAAACCGATAAATGGTACGACGCGAAACTGGTGGTTACTCCTCAGAAGAGCGAACTCTTCATGGATGGCAAACTGATATTGGCTCATGCCCCGGAGACGACTCCGCTTCAGTTCTTCTCTTCCGGTTATGATGAGGCAACCGGTGAGGTGATCGTGAAAGTAGTGAACTCAGAGGCTCAGTCCTATCCGTTACGGATCAAACTGGATGGAGTGGATAGCGTGGAGAAGACCGGTAAAGTGATTTCTCTGTCCGCAGCCAGTGACATGGATGAGAACTCGTTTGAAGAACCAATGAAGATCTCTCCGAAGGAAAGCGAATACAAAGGCTTTGGAAAGAGTTTCGATTATACCTTCCCGCCATTCTCATATACTATATTGAGAGTGAAGGCGAAATGATAAGCATAGAGGCGCTTTTGATGCAATACGTCATCAAAAGCGTCTTTTTTTTGACTTATGCCGTTTGCTGAAAGCCTGAAATAGGATTGTACCGCAGAATGGAATGCATATATATGCGGCAGATTTGCATGATTTCTTATACTTATGCAAGCTTTATGCAATGAATATAGGTTTTGAACAGATCATACAGGTATTCCGGATGAACGGAACAAGTATTCTTGTTGAGTATAACAAGCATTCCGGACGAGCGGAACATGCATTCTTGTTGAACGGAACATCTATTCTTCTGAAACGGAGCATCTATTCCGGGCAAAACGGACCTACTTTCAACATAACAGGATTGTTCGTATTTTTATATCATTCTATTAGTTAAGCAGATGCGAATTTTCTTTTGTATATTTCCGATGTACCTGTGCTTCGGGGCTAAAGAAATGATTCTCGATGGCTTAGGAATGCAAAATGTCACAATGTAACTTCGTATTCCAGACGGTTCATCTCCTGGACAGGCTTTGTTTTTTAAGCCCGGCTTTGTCCGGTTATGAATGAAAAGGCTTATATTTGCATTATCGTACCTTTTTTAATTTAATATACTTGACGGTCAATGACAATAGATCTGAATTTTTTTAATAAGTTCTTTATTGACTATCAGCAGCGCTTCGTTCACTTTGCCTGTACCTATGTGCACGATGAAGCCGTTGCTGAAGACTTTGTCATTGAGTCCATGATGTATTACTGGGAAAATAAAGACCGCCTGCCTGCCGATACCAATATTCCGGCTTATGTACTGACCACTATCAAACATAAATGCATTGACCATCTGCGGCACCAGCAAATCCGGCAGGACGTTTCGGATGAAATCTCCCAAATCTATGCCTGGGAACTGTCCGGTAGAATCGTTACATTGGAGGACTTTGAACCTTATGAGGTCTTTACGGCAGAGATACAGGAGATTGTTGATAAGACTCTGGATAGCTTGCCCGAACAAACCAGGCGTATTTTTAGGATGAGCCGTTATGAGAATAAGTCTCATAAAGAAATCGCAGCTTTACTGGAAATGACAACCAAAGGCGTAGAGTTTCATATATCCAAGTCTACCAGGGAGTTACGCTTGGCCCTGAAAGATTACCTGCCCGTCTCTTTACTCTTTTTCTACCTCAACTGAAAAAAGTTTGTTTTTCTACTAGGGAATATTTCCCGTGGTTCGCTATTACTATAGATACACAAATAAAAGTATGTATGGATAAAGACTTATTATATCGTTTTTTCGAAGGTCGTGCTTCCGTAGAAGAAATGAGATTGGTGAAAGAATGGTCGGAAGCCTCCGAGGAGAACAGCAAGCTGTTACGTCGGGAGCGCAAGCTGTTCAATGCCATCATTCTTTCGGGGCGCTTCGAATCATCTGACGGCCAAACTACACTCAGAAAGAAAAGAAACCATTTCGTCAGAGAGTTTCTGAAGATAGCTTCTGTTGTCGCGATAACGGTAGGCATAACGGCTGCATTGTTTTCAATAGGAGAAGATAAGGAGGATATGAATGTAGCCATGCAAACTATTACCGTGCCGGCCGGCCAGCGTGTGAACCTCGATTTACCCGATGGTTCAAACGTTTGGCTGAACGCCGGAACGACGATGAAATATCCTGTCTCGTTCATGAAAGGCAAACGCGAAGTGATACTGGACGGAGAGGCTTATTTTGAGGTGGCACACAATGAGAAATCCCTTTTCGTGGTGCGGACGCATGCAATGGATGTGGAAGTACTGGGCACAAAGTTCAATGTGGAGGCCTATTCGGCAGGGCGCACTTTTGAGGCTTCTCTGATGCAGGGAAAGGTGAGGGTGAAGTCTCCTGCAAATGAAAAGCTTGCCGTAGTGCTTCTTCCCCATTATAAAACGACTCTGAAGGATGGCAAACTGGTGGTGAGCAAGATTGATGATTATAATGTGTACCGCTGGAAAGAAGGTTTGTATTGCTTCAAGAATAAACCCTTTGCCCGGATCATGGAAGATCTGGAAAGATATTATGATCTGAAGATTCAATTGGATAAGAAGAGCATAGAAGGCGTGGCGCTGACCGGCAAGTTCCGTATATCCGACGGGCTGGACTATGCATTGCGTGTTTTGCAGAAGGATGTAGCCTTTACTTACCGGAGAGATAAAGATAATGACGTCATTTATATAAAGTAAATCGTAGTATTAACCGGATTAAAACAAAAGATTAGCCTATGGAACAATACTGATGGAAAACAAGAAAGCCGATAGATGTTTGCCCCATCCACCGGCCCTGATTAACACAATTCAATTTATAAATCGTATTAATAACTCATTTACAAAGATATGAAAAACATTCCTTTGTCGGATATTTATTGCCCTAAAAATCCGCAATTAACATTATTATTTAGAATTATGAGAATATCAATATTCTTTTTGTTCTTCTGTGCTTTTAGCCTGATGGCGAAGAATAGTCACTCACAAAATGCACGGGTGACAATCAATCGAACCAATGTACAACTTGAATCTATACTGAATGAAATAGAGTCTCAGACGGATTATCTGTTCATCTATAAAGAAGATGTAAACGTAGAGGCGCGCAAAAGTATCCGGGCGGATAATGCAAAGGTATCGGAAGTACTGAATACATTGTTGGCAAACTCTCCTATCCGCTATAAGATGGAGGGAAACCATATCATTCTGACCAGACAGGCAGTGGCTGATGTACGTCAGGCCGGCGTAACGGGTGTGGTTACCGATGAATCGGGAGAACCTTTGATCGGGGTTACCGTTCTGGTGAAAGGTGGTAGCCAAGGCAGTGTGACAGACCTTGAAGGTAAGTTTACGCTGGTTGCCAATGTGGGCGATGTACTTCAGTTTAGCTATATAGGATATGTTTCACAGGAAGTGAAGCTGAAGGATCTGAAACTGTTGCGTGTGGTTCTGCGTGAAGATGCCAATTTACTGGACGAAGTCGTTGTAATCGGCTATGGCAGTATGAAGAAGAAAGACCTGACAGGTGCCATTACCCATGTACAGGCTGAAAAGATGGCGAAAGAGAAACCGGCTACCATGCAGGATTTATTGCGTAGCGCGGCACCGGGACTGAACGTGGATCTGTCCAACGATGCCAAAGGCGGTGGTAATATGTTAGTGCGTGGACGTCGCTCTCTGAAAGGTGGAACCGGGCCGTTGATTGTTCTGAACGGTATGATCTTTCAGGGTGATCTTTCTGAAATAAATCCGGTGGATATAGAGTCTGTAGATGTCTTGAAAGACGCATCATCGGCAGCCGTTTACGGAGCAAAGTCGGCTAACGGCGTAGTACTTGTTACTACCAAGAAAGGAACGGAGGAGAAACCGACTATTCGGTTCGATGCAAGCGTGGGTTTTGTGACCATGGGGGCTAACCGGGAGGTGTATAGTGCGGATGAGTATTTGCAATATCGTGCAGATTATGCGGCAAGCAGCAACGGGTTCGGGAATCAAGGCTATTACGTTAAGCCCACGGCCGAAAACTTGAATAAGTATAACCTTACTGAAGCGCAATGGCGTAACTATGATGCCATAGGACAGGGTTCCATGAATATGGAAGACATCTGGTTGCAACGCATCGGTCTGGGAGAGATAGAGCGCGAAAACTATTATGCGGGTAGAACATACGACTGGTATGATGCCTCTTTCCAAACCGGATTGAGACAGGACTACAATGTAAGTCTGTCCGGTAAGACGTCCAACCTGAATTATTACTGGTCTTTAGGTTATCTGGACAGCGAAGGATTGGTGGTAGGAGACCGGTTTAAGAATTATCGTACCAATTTGCGACTGGATGGAAAGATAGGTAACTTCATGGAGGCAGGTGTCAATCTGAATTTGCAGAGTCGGGAAGAAGGTTTCCAGACGGTGAGTTGGGAAGGACAGATCGCTAATTCTCCTTACTCTACTCCATATTATAGCGACGGCACGCTGAATCCCTGGCCTATGGGAGAAAAGAATCAGGTAACGGGTGTGAACAGCCTTTACAATAACTCCATGTCATCCAAAGATGCAGGTACCCAGAATGTGACGGCGAATTTCTATGCTAAATTAAAACTGCCTTTCAACATTTCATATCAGTTTAACTTTGCACCCCGGTATAGTTGGAACCATTCAAGATACTGGAACAGTTCGCAAAGCGTCTTTGACAAAGACAACGGAGTTGCAGGCAGATCGACGGCCCGTTCCGTAGATTGGACATTGGACAATATGGTGAAGTGGAACTATACTTTCGCCAAGAAACATAATATAGACTTGACCTTGCTTCAGAGTGCCGAGAAATATGAAGTATGGGAAGAGTCAATGGTAGCTTCCGACTTTACCCCTTCGGATGTACTGGAATGGCATAACATGAAGACTGCGGGCAACAAAGAAATCAGTGCCAATGATACGAAACATACGGGTGCCGCATTGATGGCTCGTTTATTCTACTCTTATGACAACCGCTATATGCTGACCGCATCTGTTCGTCGCGACGGTTTCTCCGCTTTCGGTGCTTCCAATCCCTGGGCTACATTCCCCGCCATAGCCGTGGCATGGAGTTTCACGAATGAAAAGTTCTTCAAGTGGGCGCCAATGAGTAGCGGTAAGCTGCGTTTGTCCTGGGGTAAGAATGGAAACCGGGATATCGGTATTTACCAAGCCTTGTCCCAATTGCATGGAGGTACGGCCGGCAAATATACTTATGTCACTCCACAAGGGAGTTTGTATGAAGTGTCTTCATTGCAGATTGAAAGAATGTCCAATACGGATTTGAAATGGGAAACTACCACATCCTGGAATGTCGGTTTGGACTTCGGTTTCCTGAATGACCGTATCAATGGTAGCATTGAATGGTACCATATGCCTACAACGGACTTGTTGGTAGACAGAAGCTTGCCGGGCTTTACAGGTTATACGGATATCGTAACCAATCTGGGACAGGTTAATAATGAAGGGTTTGAATTCTCATTGAATACGGTTAATATCCGCAATAAGAACTTTACCTGGTCTTCTACATTCGGGCTTTCACACAACAAGAATACGATTAAGCATTTGTATTACCGTTACGAAGATGTATTGAACGAGGCCGGAGAAGTGGTAGGAAGTAAAGAAGTGGACGATGTGAACAGGGGCTG
>ULNL01017531.1_pt1 | contig 23741 bp, 22 predicted proteins | sample 1951901 | NCBI WGS metagenome assembly ULNL01 (sample SAMEA4835575, study PRJEB28245) | human gut metagenome | biome: gut microbiome; material: fecal sample | place: Denmark | collected 2008
GAGGCCGACGTTGTCGTTCTTGCGATCGGTGAGGACCGTCTGCAGTCCGGCGAGGCAACCAGCAACGCGAATATCCGTATCCCGGAAATCCAGCAGAGACTGCTTGAGCGAGTTTCTAAAGTCAATGAAAACGTTGTCGTTGTTCTCTTCAACGGCCGTCCGCTCGACCTGCGGGATGTCGTATCGAAAGCAAAAGCCGTTCTTGAAGTATGGATGCCGGGTACCGAAGGTGCCAATGCAATCGCAGACGTCGTTTTCGGTGCATACGCTCCAAGCGGTAGGCTGACCATGAGCTTCCCGTATTCCGTAGGCCAGGTGCCGGTTCACTACAACGAGTATTCTACCGGAAGACCGCATGTACCGGGCAAGGACAAAGACCGCTTCCGCTCCAAATACCTCGATATCCCGAACGCACCGCTGTTCCCGTTTGGATATGGCCTTGGCTATACGAGCTTTGAAATTTCGGACGTAACACTGGACAAGACGGAACTTGGAATGGAGAATGAAATCAAAGCCTCTGTGACCGTGAAAAATACCGGTGATACGGCAGGAACTGAAACCGTACAGCTTTACATCCACGACGTAGCTGCATCCGTGGTACGACCGGTCAAAGAGCTGAAAGATTTCCGTAAAGTAACCCTCCGGCCCGGAGAAGAGCAGAAAGTCGAATTTACGATCAATGAAAAAGAACTCCGTTTCCTGACTGAGAACGAGCGTGTAGAAAGTGAGAATGGCGTCTTTGAAGTCTTCGTCGGAAGCGATAGCACGACAGAGAACAAAGCAGAGTTTGTACTGAAAAAATAGGAATATATAAGAAAATGTGAAACGCCAGCCCAAAAGAGCGAAAAGGATTCGCCTTTCGGGCTGGCTTTTTCATTTCTGATGTTTCATCAGGGTGGCATATCGAAGGAGCTGTTTTCGGGAGGAAACCCCCAGCTTGTTGTAAATATTCTTATTGTGAAATTTCAATGTGTTTTCTGTAATGCTTAGGATCGTGAGAATTTCCTTTGCATTTTTTCCATCCAGATACAGATCAAAGACCTTTCGCTCTGTTGGGGTGAGCTGATGAATTCCCTTCAAAAAATATTGAAAATCATCGGGATCGATCTCTTGCTGTCTGGAATAAGCAAGTCGGGCAATTCCCTTCTGTGCGGATCCCAGATCGTTGCTGACCTGTTCCAGCTTGCCTTGCAGCTGTTGCTGTTTGCTTTGAGCCTCCAGCCGCTCCTGATTTAAAGCGGATAAAGCTGCCGCGTGGTCCTGATCCTGTTTTGCGAGGAAGGCAAAGAGATCCTCGATTTCCAGAACAGGAGACTCTTCCTGTGCCAGATCGGTGTTTGCTTTAATCTGCTCTAAGCCTTTTAATATGGGTGCGACATATTTTTTGCTGGTCCAAAGAACGGAGATCAAAATGAAAAAAGAAGCGATAAACAGGAATGCGGCAATTTTGAGCCGTACTGTCTGCACAAGCGCATGATATTCTGCGGCGGGAAGCATGACGGCAACCATATGGTCCGTGGCTCCGATGGTTATCTCCTGAATTTTGCCGATAAATTCCGTATCTTTGCTGCGGAAGGTGGTCAGATCTGCCTCGTTTTCAAGGAAAAAAGTAGGATCAGCGGGAGGAAAATAACCGGATTGATTTCCGGCAATCTGACCGGTATAATGATCGCCTTCTTCTGTCAGCAGAGCACCAAAAATATGCGCCTGTCCGCTGCCCAGTGTTTTGAGGGAAAGGGAGAAATATAAACTGCTGATCTCATAGCCGCATACACCGATCGTGGTTCCGTAAGCATCCAGGATAGGTACACAGAAAAAACGGACGCTTTCCCAGGTGTCGGGCAGCTTATAAACAGAGGTAAGAAAGTAGGAGTCGGATGAAGCTTCCGTTTTGTCAGACATTAATTTGTCAATTTCCGGAAAAGAGCCCGCCAGTGTCTTCAGCTGCCATGTACTATGGAGGTTAATGTCCTTTTCCCGGGCGATCGTGGAAAAACCGCGAAAAAGGCAAACTTCATTATGGATCGTGTTTTCCGCATAAATATTTGCATACTTCAGATACAGTCCGCTATAGCTTTTATCCGGCAGGCTATCGTTGACGGTGGTGTTTAAAAAGTAAAATGCACCGCTGCAGGGTGCAAGCAGCATATTGGTGTGGACGACCTCAAAAAGCCTGCTCTGCAGGGATTCCAGTGCATCGGGAGTATAGCGGAGCTGGTCGAAGGTGATTTGGGCATCTGTAAGGTCATTTCGGACAGCTGCAGACAACTGCTTGGAAAAAGCAAATGTGTAGGCGGCCTGATTGTTGCTCTGGTGCTCCCTGGGGGTGAGAATATGAAACGATGCAGATTGGGCCTCATACTGGTACTTCTTCTGTTTTTGCCCTGCCCAGATAGGGACATAAAAGCGGCAGTATAAAAAACCTACGTTTTGATACCCTTGTTTTTAACCACTATTTCGATTATAGTATAAGGAAGAAAGCACGAAAGGCGGAAAATTATGAAATGTATTGTTCTGGCAGGCGGAAGAGGTGACAGACTCTGGCCGCTTTCCCGGAAAAATTATCCGAAGCAGTTTATCTCGTTGGATGGCAGTCATTCGATTTTTCAGGATACGATTGCCAGAAATATGGCATACTGTGATGAGTTTGTAGTGGTGACAAACCGGGAGTACCAGTTTATTGTAGAAAATCAGCTCAAAGTATTTCAGGGACTGACCTGGAGATTGGTTCTGGAGGAAGAAGCGCGTAAGACGACAGCAGCAATTTTGCTGGCATGTCTGGAATTTCCACTTTCAGAGCTTATTTTTATTGTACCCTCCGATCATCTGATCCAGGGGGAAGCTTACAAGGATGCGATCAACGAAGCGGGTGTGCTGGCGAGAGAAGGCAGTCTTGTTACCTTCGGAATGCCGGTCCGGACGGCGGATACCCGGTATGGTTATATCTGCTGCAATGGAAACCATGTGGAGAAATTCGTGGAGAAGCCGGATGGAGCGCAGGCGCAGAAATACCTGCAGGATTCCAGATATCTGATTAACAGCGGTCTGTTTTTATTTAGAAATGGGGACTTCTTGCAGGAAGTCAGGCTGCATTCCCCGGAGATCCTTGGAGCGTGTGAGCGTGCGTTTGAGGATAAGCTGATCGAAAAAGGCAAACATATCTTTTACCGAAGAGAGGTCCTGGAGCAGATTCCGGCGCAGGCGATTGAAGAAACAGTATTTGAAGAGACGACACGCTGCATGGTTGTAAAGGCCGGATTTGTCTGGCAGGATATTGGAAGTCTGGAGGATCTCGGAGAAGAAGGACTGATTTCTGAAAAGGATTCCAGGCAGGCGCAGTATAACTGCGACAATACGCTGATCATCAACCGTGGCAGCCGCAGCATTGTTGTGGCGAATCAGTTGGAAGATATCACGATCGTCAATACAGATGATGCGGTTTATGTCGGCAAAAAAGGTGCGTCCGAATCGTTAAAGGATCTGCGGCGGGAAAATCCCGCACTGCAAAGCTACTTTGACATGGGACAGGTGATCTATAAGCCTTGGGGCACTTATGAGATTCTGTCGGCGGCGCGTCAGTACGTTGTGCGGAAGGTTGTGCTGACACAGGGGCGTACGATTTATGCTCACAAGCATGCGAGACGGACGGAGCACTGGATCATCGTCAGCGGGCGTGCACGAATCATGCTGGCTGGAGTGGAAAAAGAATACGGCAGCAACGACAGCATGGAAATTCCGGAAAATACCGTCCATCAGATTTCTAATATCGGTGACGTACCCCTTGTCTTTATGGAAATTTCTACCGGTGAAGAGGTTATGGAACGTGACCTGATCTCCGTGGAGAGCCGGGATCTGAATGAAGCGGAGCTGGGTTACAGGACAGAACCGTTTGTAAAATTGCAGCCTGCATTTAAAGACTATCTGTGGGGCGGTACCAAGCTGAAGGAACACTATGGCAAGCATTGTGACTATGACAGTATTGCAGAAAGCTGGGAGCTGTCGGCACATGAAGCAGGACAGAGCATTGTAGCGTCCGGACGGTACAAAGGCCGTCTGTTTGTAGATTATCTGTCGAAAATCGGGCGGGAAAACTGTGGCTGGAAATGCCAGTCGATTGAGCATTTTCCGATTCTGGTTAAGCTGATTGACGCGAAAGAAAACCTTTCTATCCAAGTGCACCCTGACGATGATTATGCCCTTTCCCGTGAAAATGAGTACGGTAAAAACGAAATGTGGTATGTCTTAGAGCACGAAGAAGGCGCCGGGATTTACTGCGGCTTCAAGCAGGATATGACACGGGAACAGGTGCAGGAGGCGCTTACGGACGGCTCGATTTTGTCGCTGCTAAACTGGATTCCGGTCGAGAACGGGAAAGCCTACTATATTCCGGCAGGTACGGTGCATGCCATCGGCAAGGGCGTTGTTGTCTGTGAAATTCAGCAAAGTTCCAACTGTACCTATCGTCTGTACGACTATAACCGTACCGACCGTTACGGTAACCGCCGCCAGCTGCATGTGGAAAAGGCGCTGGAAGTCATGGATTATCATCGATACGAGCTGCCGCAGTTCCAGGATGAGACGGTTGTGAAGGATACTTATACCTGCCGGATCCTGAGCAGATGCAAATATTTTGAATGCGCAAGCTATCAGATTCACGGTACGGCAGAGCTGCCTGCCTATTCGGATTCCTTCAGCAGTCTTGTATGTGTCAAGGGCAGCGGAATCCTGTACAAGCAGGATGAAAAAATGCAGTTTTCTGCGGGCGACAGCTTCTTTGTTCCCTGTTCCGGAGAAAAAATCCGGGCGGAGGGAGACTGCGAGCTGATTCTGACGCATATCTGATGGAAATAGAAAATCAGGACGCTTTCGCTGTCCATAGCAATGAAGTAGCATCAGGCGGTTTTACGATCGCAGCAAAACAATAGAATGCACGCTCTGCGAGCATTCTATTGCCATGAATAAAATTGCCGGAAAAGAGGACATTATGCAGAACGTATATGAAAAGCTTATCAGCTGTTACGAAAGCATTCGGGAAAAGATTCCGTTTACACCGAGGGTTGCGCTGGTGCTCGGTTCGGGGCTTGGCGATTATGCGGAGAAAATCCGGGTGGAGGCAGAGCTGGATTACCATGAAATCGACGGTTTTCCGGTCTCAACTGTGCCAGGACATGCAGGAAAATTTATTTTTGGATGGATCGGATCAGTTCCGGTGGTGTGCATGAAGGGAAGAGTTCATTTTTATGAGGGCTATCCGGTCTCGGATGTGGTGCTGCCGATCCGGCTGATGAAGCGGATGGGAGCGGAGCTTTTGTTTCTGACAAATGCCTCCGGCGGGATCAATCCGTCGTTTTCTGCAGGGGATCTGATGCTGCTGACGGATCACATTTCTCTGTTTGCACCCAATCCTTTGATCGGGCAGAATTTTGACGAATTGGGAGTACGGTTTCCGGACATGACGCAGGTATACGACCGGAAGTTGCAGGAAATTCTGAAAAAAACAGCGGCAGAGCAGAAGATTGCTTTGCAGGAGGGCGTGTATGCCCAGTTGACGGGACCTTCCTATGAAACACCTGCAGAGGTGGAACTGCTGCGCAGGCTCGGCGCAGATGCAGTCGGCATGTCGACTGCGGTGGAAGCGGTCGCAGCAAACCATATGGGAATGCGTATCTGCGGAATTTCGTGTATCAGCAACCTGGCAGCGGGCATGACAAAACAGCCGCTCAGCCATGAAGAAGTGCAGGCGGCAGCAGACAGCGCTGCACCGAAGTTTCAAAAGCTGGTGACGGAGAGCATTCAGGCTTTTTACCGGGAGTGAGGGAAAGATTGAAAAATATCATTTTTCAATCACGAGATTTGTGTCTGCGCGCACTTGACACAAACTCGGCATGCGCAAAAAGCGTGCGCAGAAATGAGGGGAAGTATGGAACAAACACAGATTGACGACGCACTCTGCAGGCGTCTGATCGCAGCTGCGTTGGAAGCCAGAAAGCGTTCCTATGCGCCGTACTCCCATTATCATGTCGGGGCGGCGCTTTGGACACAATCGGGAAAGCTCTACACCGGCTGCAATATTGAAAATGCAGCCTATACGCCGACCAACTGCGCGGAGCGCACTGCGTTTTTTACAGCAGTCGCGGCGGGAGAACGGCAGTTTTTGGCGATTGCAATCGCAGGAAGTCCGGCGGAAATAGATGAAAACGGCGGAAGAAAGATTGGAAAGCTCACGCAGGCAGCCTGGCCCTGCGGGGTATGCAGACAGGTGATGGCAGAGTTTTGTGATCCGGATTCGTTTTTTATCGTTGTTGCAGAAAGCGAGAGCGATTACGAAATCCGCACGCTTCGAAAACTGCTCCCGGAGGGCTTTGGTTCGGGAAATCTGGCGGATTGTATACAATAGATTGTGCGCGGAGCATTTTAATCTCCGGACCGGAATAGAATCTCAACGACAGGAGAAAAGAGGAACAAACTTCATTGGAATATGCAATTTTATTCGCGGCGCTCTTGGCGGGAGCTGCTGTTATGTTTTTAAAAGGACTCTGGGATCAGCACAGAGCGCAGAAATGGAACCGGGAACAGCTGCGAAAATCCTTTGGAAAAGCCGGCAGGACAGAATATGCAGACGGAGAGTTAAATGGAATTGTCCGATATTTTGAAAAGCATCCAAAGGATTTCCAGATCGATGATATCACCTGGAACGACCTGAACCTGGATGAAATTTTCCTGCGGATGAACAGCACCTGCAGCTCGGCGGGGCAGGAATATCTCTATGCGATGCTGCGCAGTCCGTCATTTGAGGAAAAAGAGCTGCAGGAGCGGGAGAAACTGTTGGAATTTCTGGAACAGGACGAGGAAATGAGAGTCCGGATGCAGGAAATTTTTTCCAAAATCGGAAGAACCGGGAAATATTCCCTGTATGACTATATGGACTTTCTGGACGTGCTGGGAGAGCGTAAAAACGGCAAGCATCTGTTGGTTGATCTGCTGTTTTTTCTTGCGATCGCAGCAGCTTTTGTCAGTCCGCCGCTTGGATTGTGTGGTGTGAGTGCGGTGATGTGTTTTAATATCACAACCTATCTGAAAGAAAAGAAGCAGATCGAGCCGTATCTGACCAGCTTTCACTATATTTTCCGGCTGATCCGCGGGGCGGAGGAGCTTTCCGAAATTCATGCACAGCAGCTGGAGGAAAGACTCAGCAAGGTTCGAAAGCTGTTGCCACAGTTTGGAAAGCTGAACAGAAGTGCGTCACTTGGGATGCGTACGTCGAGCGGCGATCCGATGGGTATCGTGGCGGATTATATCAATATGATGCTGCATCTGGACATCATCGGATTCAACATCATGCTGCATGCGGTGCGGGAGCAGACGGAAAATATTGACCGACTTGTGACGATTGTGGGGGAGCTGGATGCGTTGATTGCAGCGGCGGGATTTCGGCATTCTCTGCCCGCCTGGTGCGTGCCAAAGCTGACGGCAGCAGAAACGGTGGCGGACGGTGCAGCACATGGCGCTGCGGAATCCTCCGGGCAGCATTTTGAAGCTGTGTCCCTGCATCTGGAGCAGTTGTACCACCCGCTGCTCGCCGACCCGGTCAAAAACGATATCAAAACGACAAACGGCGTTCTCCTGACCGGCTCCAACGCATCGGGTAAATCCACTTTTTTAAAGGCAGTCGCCCTGAACATGATTCTGGCGCAGACGATTCACACCTGCTGTGCGGATCATTGTCAGAGCAACTACTGGCGCGTGATGACCTCGATGGCGCTGCGCGACGATCTTGGCAGTGGAGAAAGCTATTATATTGTAGAAATCCGTTCCTTGAAACGAATTTTAGATGCGGCACAAAGCCCGGGTGCACCGGTGCTGTGCTTTTGTGGACGAGGTGCTTCGCGGTACGAACACAGTGGAACGGATTGCGGCCTCCACACAGATTTTAAAGAGCCTGCATAAGCCCGGCGTGTGCTGCTTTGCGGCAACGCACGATGTGGAGCTGACAGGACTTCTGGAGGCAGAATATGACAATTATCATTTTGAAGAGCAGATTGCAGACGGGGATATTTCTTTCCCGTATCTGCTGATGCCCGGGCGTGCGACTTCGAGAAATGCGATCCGATTGTTGGAAATGATGGGTTACAGCGAAGAAATTATTAAAAAAGCGGATGATCAGGCGGCGGAATTTTTAAAAACCGGTGTCTGGAAAGCGTGAACGTGCAGCGCAAAAACGCATGTTCGTGCTGCTCATGCTATGCAAAAAAACAAAAAGGAATGAAAAACAATGCAGAATGTAACACTATATACAGATGGCGCGGCAAGAGGAAACCCGGACGGACCGGGGGGCTATGGCGCAGTTTTGCAGTTTGTGGACAGCCAGGGCAATCTGCATGAACGGGAATTTTCTGCGGGTTATATCCGCACGACCAACAACCGGATGGAGCTGATGGCGGTGATCGCCGGTCTGGAAGCGCTGACAAAGCCGTGCCGGGTGGAAATTGTTTCCGATTCGAAATATGTGACGGATGCGTTTAACAAAAAATGGATTGACGGCTGGCTGAAAAAGAACTGGAAGGGCGCTTCCGGACCGGTTAAAAACGTCGATCTCTGGAAGCGGCTTCTGGCGGCGGCACAGCCCCATGAGCTGCATTTTACCTGGGTAAAAGGACATGCCGGGCACCCGGAAAACGAGCGGTGCGATCATCTGGCGACGACGGCTGCGGACACGAATGCGGTTCTGACAGATCCCGGGGTACATGGTTGACGCAGACAGCTTTTCAATGCTACAATAGGGCATAACAGAAAAATTTAGCGAATGGAGACGGGTCTATGGAAAATCTGGTTGCATTTATCAATTCATTTATATCGTATCTGCTTGTGTTTGTTGTATTTGCAGCTGTGATTATAGCTGCAGTGAAGGTCGGCATTACCGCGCGCCATAAAAAGGATGCAAAGGGTACGAAGGGAGCGCCATTTTATGAGCAAAAATGAGCTGCGAAGCAGCGGAGAGCATCGAAGATGCGTTTTTGCGAATGGCGCGGGTGAACTGTAACAAATATTCTGCGCAGAATTACACTGCGGCAGAATCAGGCGTAGTTAAAACACGAACCGGCATCGGGCACTTTGCCTGCTGCCGGTTCGTGTTGTGACGGCGGGAAAACAGTGCATGGACGCATAGGACAAAAGCTGTGGCACAGAGCCGTTTTGGAAGAACAGGAAGATGGAGACAGTATGACGCAGGAAAAGCAGGTTCCGGAAACAGAGGTTTGCTATGGAAAGATTTACCGTCCGGAAAGAGCGGTAAAGATTATCAAAAAGGACGGGAGCAGATGCAGAGGTGATTTTACACTGCGGCGACTATGAGACGGACGAAGAACTCTGATAGAAAAATAACCGACTGCAGGCGTACAGAAAAGGTGCGCAGGCGAGACAGCAGGAGAAGAATATGAAAAGAATTGCAGCATTTGAAAAGGTGAGCTTTGCACAGTACGAAAAGGATTTCGCGGACGCGTTCCCAGGCCATGAAACGGCGGAAATCCGTGCAATTTATGATGATATTACAAAACCCAAACGGGCGACAGCGGGAAGCGCAGGCTATGACTTTTCTGCACCGGTGGCGTTTGTGTTAAAGCCGGGCGAGACGATTAAAATCCCGACCGGAATCCGTGCGCGGATGGATGAGGACTGGGTGCTGTGCCTGTTTCCCAGAAGCGGACAGGGCTTTAAGTACCGCTTGCAGCTGAATAATACCGTCGGAATTATCGACAGCGATTACTATAATTCCGACAATGAAGGACATATCATGGCGAAGCTGACGAACGACTCAAACGAGGGCAAGGTGCTCGAAATCCATCCGGGCGAGGGCTTTTTGCAGGGGATTTTCATGCCGTATGGCATCACGGAGGATGACGAGGCGGACGGAGTCCGCAATGGCGGATTTGGAAGCACGGACAGACGCTGAGAAATGGGGAACGTATGAAAAAGCGAATTTTATTGCTGACAACCGGCGGGACGATCGCCTCACAGGATGGCGGGAACGGTCTGGCACCGGTGCTGTCCTCCGACGATTTTTTGGATTATATGAAAGAATTTGAAGATGTCTGCGAGTTAGTTCCATACGAGGTCTGCAGCATTGATTCGACGAATATGGAAGCCTCGTGGTGGTTGAAGCTGGCGGGACTGATTCAGAAAAACTATACGTTATACGACGCGTTTCTGATCTGCCACGGGACGGATACGATGGCGTATACGGCTGCGGCGCTTTCCTATCTGATTCAGAATTCTGTCAAGCCGATTGTCCTGACCGGCGCGCAGAAATCGATTCTGCAGGAGATCACCGACGCACGGAAAAATCTGCACGACAGCATCCGGTGCGCACTTGACGACCGAAGCCGGGACGTTATGCTGGTGTTTGACGGCAAAATTATTGCGGGAACGCGGGCGAAAAAGACGGCGACCTTCAGCTATAATGCATTTTCCAGCATCAATTTTCCGGTGCTTGGGCAGATTCACGACAACACGGTGGTCTATTATATCCAAAAGGATATCTGCGGTCCGGTGCGTTTCTTTAACCGGATGGATCGGAAGGTGTTTTTGTTAAAACTGACACCGGGAATGTCCACGGAGATCATTCCGCATATTTTGAGCGTGTATGACTGTATTATTATTGAAGGCTTCGGCGTCGGTGGATTGCCGGATCGTCTGCGTCAGGCGCTTTTGGAGGAAATGCAGCATTACAAGGCGCATGAAAAGATCCTGATCATGGCGACGCAGGTGACGTATGAGGGCAGCAGCATGGACACCTATGTGGTGGGGCGCGCAGCGCGGGAGCAGCTGCCGTTTCTGGAAACCTACGACATGACGCTGGAAGCGGTGCTTGCGAAGATCATGTGGATTCTGGGTCTGCACATGGAAGACCGAAAGGAAATCGAGCGTCTCTTTTACAAAAAGATCAATTACGATCTGTTTCGAAACGAGTAAACCGTTTGGATAAAACTGTATGCGGGATGGAGATTAAAATGGAGAAGAAGCGGACGAGGAGAATGAAAATGGCGATGCTCTGTTATGTGCTGGCGGCACTGTGTCTGGTATATTGTGTTGGCGTGGTTGCAACCAAGGCTGCCGGAACGAAATTTTACCTGATCTGGCTGGCAGGGACGGCACTGTTTGGTCTGTTCGGCTTTTTTGTACAAAAAGGGCTCTGGATGCGTTTGCCAATCGGACTGCGGGCGGGAATCGGCGTGCTTGCAGGCGTGGGGATTGCCTGTCTGTGCGGTCTGTTGGTCCTGATTGGCAGCACATTTTCTGCAAAAGGGGAGCAGCAGCTTTCCTATCTTATTGTGTTGGGTGCACAGATGAAGCCGAACGGGCCCAGTGTCGTTCTGGAAAAGCGGCTGCGTCGGGCATATACCTATCTGACGGAAAATCCGGAGACGCTCTGCGTACTGTCCGGCGGGCAGGGCAGCAACGAGCCGGTCAGCGAGGCACAGGGTATGTATGAGGATCTGGTAAAAAAAGGAATTGACCCCAAACGGCTGATTTTAGAAGACCAGTCCACCAACACCGTAGAAAATCTGCGCTTTTCCAGAAAGCTGATTCCGCAGGAGGTTCAGAAGGTCGGCATTGTGACAAGCAATTTTCATGTTTACAGAAGCCTGCGGCTGGCAAAACAGCAGGGCTTTCTAGATCCGGTCGGGATTTCTGCGGATTCCGGTGTTTATTTTCTGCCCAATAATGTGCTGCGGGAATGTTTTGGTATCGTGAAGGACAGACTATATGGCAACCTGAAATTTTTTTAAAAATTTTCAAACTATGTGAAACCGGACGGCAGCTGTCTGCGTGTATGTAGATAGCAGGGCATAAAAGAATCCTGCGGCAGGACGATTTCCTGCCGGAAGGGTTGAAAAACTGTCGATTTTACAACACCATATAGGAAGGAATTTTCGGATATGAGAAAAAAACAGATGCTTGCACTTTTTATGAGCCTGAGCCTGCTGGCACAGGGAATGTTATTTAGCGGCTGCGGACAAAAGAGTATCGGGGAAGAACCTGCACAGACCCGGACGGAAACGGAAGAAGCACAGTCTATGGAGACAAGCGATTCAAACAAACAGGATCAGACGTCTGAAACGGATGAAAACAATCAGACGGCTGCAGATAAGACACAGGATCAGGATGTTGCGCGGGATGAGGAAAACGGCTTTGCGCTGCGTTTTACGGAGGCTTTGCTGAAGCAGAAAAAAGAGGGAGAAAACCTGATCGCATCCCCGTATTCCGCATGGCTGCCCCTGGCGGCGCTGGTAAACGGCTGCAGCGGGGCAACACAGGAACAGCTGTTAAAAGTGATCGGCGAAGCCGGGATCGACGCTGAAACGTTAAATCAGACGGTAAAGGCGGTCAATGCCGGGCTTTCCCAGGAGGAACGCAGAAAAAGCTACGAAGGATATGGAGAAACGTTTGAAAGCCCACTGAAAATCGCAAATGCATTGTTTGTTCAAAAGGATGCAGCGGTAAATCAGACGTTTGAACAGCTGTTTTCGGACAATTACGATGGAAAACTCTTTTCGGTTGACTTTTCGGATTCCTCTGCAGCAAATGCCATCAACAGCTGGGCCTCAGAGAAGACCGATGGAAAGATTGTAGAGATTGTGGACTCCTTTGATGCGGATACGGTAGCGGCGATTGCGAATGCATTGTATTTTTCGGACAGCTGGAGCAGCCCGTTTTTGGAAGAAAATACGACGGAGGGCACGTTCCACGGCGCAAAGCAGGACGAGAATGCAGAGTTTATGAATCAGAAGCTAAGCGACGGCATTTATTATGAGGACGAGACGATGCAGGCTATCGTGCTCTGGACGACAAGCGGAGGGCAGATGGTTCTGTGCCTGCCCAAAGACGGCTATAGTGCGGAAGAGGTACTGCAGAGCCTGACGACAGAAAAGCTGCAGAAAATCAGCGGAGCGGATTACCGCTGCGTACAGCTTTCTTTGCCCAAGTTTAAGCTGGAAAGCAATGTATTCTCGATCAAAGAGGCTCTGGAAGCCATGGGGATTCCGCTGATGCAGGCAACAGACGCTGCGCTGACAGAGGTTCTGGATAACGAGGCTCTCTATATTTCGAGTGCACTGCAGAGTGCAATGGTTGAGGTGGACGAAAACGGACTGACAGCTGCCGCAGTTACCGCGATGGGACTGGAAAAAATGGCGCTGATGCCCGAAACCGATCCGATAGAGCTTACCTTTGACAGCCCGTTTGCGTTTGTTTTAACCGGAAACGGCGAAGACGCAGGCGATCAAATCCTCTTTACAGGTGTGGTGAACCACTTATAAGGCGTAGCAGAGGTTGAAACAAAGCACTGGCTGGTACAATAATATTTTTTCATCAGAATATGGAATAAAAAAGCCCGGATTTTTCAGATGCTGTCATGGCAGGGAAAATCCGGGCTTTCGGCTGTATTGACTTTAATGAAGGAAAATAATATAATGATAACATCGATAAGTCCCGTTTGACAGGGTTCCATTTTAAAGAAAAGAGAAGAAAAAGAGGCATAGGAAAATGAAAAAACTGGAAGAATATGTAAGAAGTATCCCGGATTTCCCGCAGGAGGGAATTATTTTCAGAGATGTTACGAGCGTGCTGGAGGATGCTGACGGCATGCACCTTGCAATCGATACCATGCAGGATCTGGTAAAGGATCTGGAGTTTGACGTAGTCGTAGGCGCAGAGTCCAGAGGCTTTATTTTCGGTGCACCCATCGCATATAACCTGCATAAGCCCTTTGCACTGATCCGCAAAAAGGGCAAGCTGCCCTGTGAAACCGTGTCTCAGGAATATTCTCTGGAATACGGCACGGCAGTAATCGAAATGCACAAGACCTCCATTAAACCCGGACAGAAAGTGCTGATCGTAGATGACCTGATCGCAACCGGCGGCACGACTCAGGCGATGATCTCCCTGGTAGAGAGACTGGGCGGCGAGGTTGCAGGCGTGTTGGTTTTGATCGAGCTGGCAGGACTGAAGGGAAGAGAAGCAATTGCAGGATATCGTCTGGATTCCGCAATTGTATATGAAGGCAAATAATTGATTTTCGAAAAAGAGTTACGACGTAACTCTTTTTTGGCAGAAACTGATAAAACTGGACGATGGTAAGGTGTGCGGAAGATGGATAGAACGGAAGACAGATCAAAAGAGCCGAAAACCAAGCTGGTGCTGGATGACGGACGAATTGAGAGCATTCAGGAATTTATAAGCCCGGAAGAACTATATCAGGACCTGATCGAGCGGGTGCGCAAGTATCATCCTTCGGATGATATTTCCATGATTGAAAAAGCGTATCGGCTGGCAGATAATGCCCATCAGGGACAGGTGCGTAAATCCGGCGAGCCTTACATCATCCATCCGCTGTGCGTGGCGATTATCCTGGCGGATCTGGAGCTGGATAAGGAGACGATCGTGGCGGGACTTCTGCACGATGTGGTGGAAGATACCGTGATGACGGTCGAACAGGTCGGAGAACAGTTCGGAACGGACGTTGCCTTTTTGGTGGACGGCGTGACCAAGCTGCAGCATCTGCATCTTGCGGACAATTCCGGCAATAAGACAGAAGCACAGCTGGAGATGCAGGCGGAGAACCTGCGCAAGATGTTCATGGCGATGGCGAAGGATATCCGCGTAATCATGATCAAGCTGGCGGACCGCCTCCACAATATGCGCACCCTCAAGCATATGCCCCACGAAAAGCAGATCCGGATTGCGCGGGAGACGATGGACATCTATGCGCCCATTGCACAGCGTCTCGGTATTTCCAAGATCAAGGTAGAACTGGACGATCTTTCGTTAAAATATCTCGAACCGGACGTTTATTATGATCTGGTGGACAAGATCGCGATGCGCAAAAGCGAGCGCGAAAAGTATATTCAGGGAATCGTGGACGAGGTTTCCGAGCACATCAAAAAGGCGGGAATCGAAGCTAAGATTGACGGTCGTATCAAGCATTTCTTCAGCATTTACAAAAAGATGAAGAACCAGCATAAGACCATCGACCAGATTTATGACCTGTTTGCTGTCCGGATTATCGTAGATACGGTTAAGGACTGTTATGCGGCGCTGGGCGTAATCCACGAGATGTACAAACCGATTCCGGGGCGTTTCAAGGATTATATTGCGATGCCCAAGGCAAACATGTATCAGTCTCTGCACACGACGTTGATTGGAAGCTCCGGGCAGCCCTTCGAGATTCAGATCAGAACTTATGAAATGCATCGCGTGGCGGAATACGGTATCGCCGCCCACTGGAAATATAAAGAAGCCTCCGACGGCAAAAAGGTTGAGGCACAGGAAGAAGAAAAGCTGGCATGGCTGCGTCAGATTCTGGAATGGCAGCGCGAGATGTCGGATAACAAAGAATTCATGAACATGCTGAAAAGCGATCTGGATTTGTTTTCCGACAGCGTATACTGTTTTACGCCGACCGGCGACGTCAAGACCTTGCCTGCAGGCTCTACACCCATTGATTTTGCCTACAACGTCCATACTGCAGTCGGCAACAAGATGATCGGGGCGCGGGTCAACGGAAAGCTTGTGACGATCGATTACGAAATCCAAAACGGCGACCGCGTGGAAATTCTGACTTCGCAGAATTCCAAGGGACCGAGCCGCGACTGGCTTACGGTAGTCAAGAGTACGCAGGCGAAAAACAAGATCAACCAGTGGTTCAAAAACGAAGTCAAGGAAGAAAATATCACTAAGGGCAAGGATCAGTTCAACACCTACTGTAAGGCACGTTCGATCAACCTGGGCGAAATTATGAAGCCGGAATATCAGGCGGCTGTCATGAAGAAATACGGCTTTATGGACTGGGACAGCGTGCTGGCGGCGATCGGACACGGCGCGCTCAAGGAAGGTCAGATCGCCAATCGGATGCAGGAGCTTTATGAGAAAGACCATCCGAAGGTGATGACCAATGAAGAAGTGCTTGCCTCCATTGCAGAAAATAATGCCAATCAGGCGAAACAGATGCACCCCCACAGTAAAAACGGCATCGTGGTCAAGGGGATTCATGATGTGGCAGTACGTTTTTCCAAATGCTGCTCTCCTGTGCCCGGGGATGAGATCGTCGGCTTTGTGACAAGAGGACGGGGGATTTCGATCCACCGGACGGACTGTATCAATGTATTAAACCTGCCGGAGATCGAACGTGCCAGACTCATTGAAGCGGAGTGGGAGCCCTCGGATACTGGCGCAGATGGTGAGAAATATATGGCGGAGATCAATATCTTTGCACATAACAGAAGCGGACTTTTAGCAGACATCAGTAAAACGCTGACGGAGCGCAATATTGATATCCAGACGATGAATACGAGAACGAACAAGCAGGGAATTGCTACATTGTCTACTTCATTTGAGATCAGCAGCAGGGAAGAGTTAAATCAGATCGTAGCGAAGCTGCGCAACATCGAAAGCGTCATCGATATTGAGCGTACAACGGGCTGATGCGATGCCGGCGGCAGGTACGAGCAGGTATTGGGAAAGCCGATATGGAATTGGCGGCGTTTCAACGTTTGCAATGCTATCGGAAAATAGCGATTTGCCGCTTGGCTTCTGGGAAAGGAAAACGAATGTCTGAAATTAAAATAGGGCGAAAGACGATGGGTGTCTGCGCAACAAACTGTTATTTTTTATACCGGGAAGGCGGGACAAAGGCGGTCGTAGTCGATCCTGCGGAAAACGGAGCAGGGATTTTCAAATTGCTCTCCGAAAAGGACTTTACTGTGGAAGCGATTCTTCTGACACACGGTCATTTTGACCATATTGGCGGCGCAGCAGAATTAAAAAAAGCATCCGGCGCAAAGGTGTATGCATTGGCAGAAGAGAAGAAAGTCTGCCGGACGCCGGAGCTAAACCTGTCTGCCCAGATGCCCCCTGTTGTGACGATCGAAGCGGATGAATGGCTGACAGACGGACAGACAGTGGAAACTGCGGGGATTTCATTTCAGGTCATTGCAACGCCAGGGCATACTGCGGGTGGATGCTGCTATTACTGTAAAGAGGGCGGTTTCTTATTCTCCGGCGATACGCTGTTTGAGGAATCGGTCGGCAGAACAGATTTCCCGACCGGCAGCATGAGCAGTCTGGTACGCTCTGTGAAAGAAAAACTCTTTGTCCTTCCGGAAGATACAAAAGTTTATCCGGGACACGGAGATATTACTACAATTGGAAGGGAGAAGCAGTACAATCCCTACTGCCAGTAAAAAGATGATTATTGTAACGTTAAATGAAGACAGATATGCCTATGATATCCATTCTCTGGTAAAGGCCTTTTATCCGGAGCAGGAGATCAAAGTTTTTGTAAAAGGAACCAAAGAAGAACGAAGTGACGCCGGGCTGCCGGCGTTTTTCGTGGAATTTGATGAGACGTCCATCTGCGCAGGAATTGAAAATGGAGGGACTAAAACAGTCAATCTAAAGACGCCGGAGGACAGGGGAACGGTTAAAAACGATTTAAAACAGCTTTTGTACGCACTCCTTTCCGAAGAAACAGGAAAGACGCTTCCGTGGGGAACCCTGACCGGTATTCGTCCGACGAAAATTGCGAAACAGCTTCTGGAACAGGGACAAACAGAACAGGAAGTCGCTGCCTATATGGAGCATACCTATCTGGCATCGAAAGAAAAAACGGAGCTGTCGATTGACATTGCCAAACGGGAAATGCAGATTTTATCCGGAATTCATTATGAGGAAGGATACAGCCTTTATATCGGGATTCCGTTCTGCCCAACGACCTGTCTGTATTGTTCCTTTACCTCTTTTCCGATCTGTGCATGGAAAAATCGCGTGAGCGACTATTTAAGCGCCGTGGAAAAGGAAATCGATTTCGTAAAAGGAGCCTGCGCAGACCGCGTTTTGGACAGCGTTTATATTGGCGGCGGCACACCGACTACACTGGAACCAGAGGAATTGGAGCGGCTTTTTTTGAAGCTTCAAAATACGCTTGACTGGTCACAGGTGCGGGAGTTTACGGTAGAAGCAGGGCGCGCGGACAGTATTACGGCAGAGAAACTGCGTGTGATGAAGCGTTATGGTGTGACGAGAATTTCGGTCAATCCACAGACGATGAAGCAGGAAACCCTTGATCTGATCGGTCGTCGGCATACTGTGGCGCAGACGGTTGAGGCATTTCGGCTGGCGCGGGAGGAAGGCTTTGATAATATCAATATGGACCTGATTCTCGGGCTGCCGGGAGAAACGAAGGAAGATGTCGAAGAGACAATCCGCCGAGTGCAGGAGCTTGGACCCGACAGTCTGACGGTACATTCTCTTGCAATTAAGCGAGCTTCCAGGCTGAGCCAGTGGATTTTGGAGCACGGCATCAGCACGCTGCACAACACGGACGAAACGATGGCGATCGCTGCCCAGGGGGCAAAGCAGATGGGCATGGAACCGTATTATCTCTACCGTCAGAAAAATATGTCCGGCAATTTCGAAAATGTCGGCTACGCAAAACCGGGGAAGGCGGGTATTTATAATATTTTAATCATGGAGGAGGTCCAGACGATCATGGCACTCGGTGCAGGAACCATCTCCAAACGCGTCTATGGCGATGGCAGAATCGAACGCTGTGACAATGTCAAGGATGTCGGGCAGTATATCGAGAGAATCGATGAGATGATACAGCGCAAACAGCGGTTATTCTCAGAAGAATAGTTGGATTTTCAATAAAATATTGTAACGTGTTATGGAAAAATGAGTACAACAAAACCGTACAGGTGCAACAGTTTGTTACTCGTGACAGTAACATCGAAACCAAGGGACATTTCTAATTACTTAGGAATGTCCTTTTTGCGCATTTGTGAATGGTTTTAGGTGCAACAAACACATGAAATAATGAAATGGAGGTCCATTATGAACAACACAGCGTTAGGAGCAGAAAAATAAAAAGCCCTTTTGGATTAAATTGGGCGCGGTTGCGGCTTGTCTCGCAATCGTGATTGCCGTAGACGGCATACTTGCTCCTTTTTCTGGCGGCATGATTGTATCGGCTTACGCTTATGGCACAGATGAAGAAATTACTACAGCCGGAGCAGTAATGAATAGCGGCACAATCAGCGATAGCGGAGAGATGAAAGGACAGCCGTTGATGTTCTATCTTTCTGGCAAAGATATTGCTGCAGTCCGTTTTTCTTGCAAAAACCAGCAAATCAATTTTGGGGACTGGACAGAAAAAAGAGATGAATATGGGAACGCCCAGAACTTTACCGTTGCCTATGGGGAGGACGAAAGCGAATATTATTATTTGACGATCAGCTGGGTGCCTAATGCTATCATTCGGGAACTGACTGACAATGAGGACAGTACGATTGCAGCTTTGCCGGAGGAAATGCGGAATGATTGACAATGTGATTGAAAGTTTAGTTCCCATTATTCTTGTTGATGTCGAGGAAAATTCAGGACTAAGCTATGATAAAGTGCTGTTTGAATTGACAGAGGAACAAAAAGATTGGGAATTAAAAATTGGTACGCGTGTACAAATAGTCTGCTCGGACATTTTTCAAGAATCGACTCCCCCGATTGGCAATTTAATTTCTATTACAGAAGCAGCACCCAATGATGAGTTGAAAATAGCAGATGAAGCAGCCAGAGCCTATTATGAGAATACAGTCTTTGAAGTTGTTTCTTTGGAATTCGAGAGCCTAATCGCACAATCACTTTACAACTGAATAATGGAACATGGGAAGTTGTGAACGAGGGATACTAAGAGATTGCACAGAGAGCCGACCAGCCGGGTAAGCTGTCAGACCGACCGGCAGAACGGACTTCATTGCAAGAAAGGCTCGCAGCAATGAAGGCAAGGGTGTCCGGGACACCTGCAGGAAGGGATGCAGTAGATAAGACAAAGGGGAAGGAGATGCATGAATTAATCAGCGTTTCCCTAGCTTAAAAGCCGTAGAAATTAAGTGATAAACATGATATATTTATGGAGAAGAGAGACATATAATCTTCTCCATATTTTTTGGGAGGAAATTATATGGGTAAAATAAATATGCAGGATTTCGCAAGATTCCAATGATTAAGAAAGTGCATGATGTGCTTATATATCAGAGAACATACCATAAAGACATTGCTACTCGGTTTTCTCCGAGAGAAGGATTTGAGGATCTGGTATTTACTTCTAAGACGAACAATCCTATCAATGCAGCTAACATCAAAGATTCTATCAATTATATTGTAGATCGGATTAACAGAGAAAATCCAGAGCAGCTTGATCAGAATGCCACTGCGCCCATAGCTAGGTAGCCCAGATAATAACAATAGTTTCGCCAACGCCTAATAACAGCATCAGTAAAAGGAGGAATCGACGAATGAGACAACGAAAAATGAAACAACAAAAAATGAAACAACGGAAATCAAAACAAAGCAAATCATTAGCAAAAATCCTGACCTTGGGGATTGCCGCAGCTACGGTCGTGTCATCCATGAGTGTACCTGGTGGATTGCTCGCACCGGAAACGGTATACGCGAGCGACAACACCGGGACGGCAGAATCCGGAGATCAGGGCACAGCGCCACAGGAGGAAACAATTCAGTTTGATGTGAGTATAAGACCAAACGATAGCGCTACCGTATATGTTATGCAGGTGACAAGTCTGGCAGATACTGATAGGATGAGCTATCAGTATAGTATCAATGGAACAGATTATTACTCATTGCAGAAACTTCAGACGCAGGAGACATTTGGCGCCAGTCAGAAGGTTGATCTTCACGTCAGAGCGGTCGGATCAGACGATACGATTTTGGCAGCTGGCAATCGTGAGATCACAACTCCGAGCGCCAGCGACGTTCCGACGATCTCCGGTACTGACAAGTTTTCAGACCGCACGGAGGTGACGATCACAGCGACCCCCGGTGCGATCATTTATTACACAACAGATGGTACAGTGCCAACAAATGGATCACAGCAGTACAATGCACCGATTACGCTGACAGAGACGACTACGATCCGGGCAATTGCGATAGAAGATGGTCATATCATGAGTGATGTGGTCGGAATGGCATTTACGAAAGAATCATCCGGCGGCAGTAGTTCGGATGGGGGCACTTCCGGTGGAAGCAGTTCCGGCAGTAGCTCGGATAGTGGAAGCAGTTCTGGCAGTAGCTCGGACAGTGGCAGCAGCTCCGGCAGCAGTTCATCAGACGGTTCCACCGACAGCGGATCTGAAACTGCTCCGCCACAGGACGATAACAAGGACAAGACTACGACTAAGACCGAAACCAGAGAAGATGGTACAGTTGTGACCACGACTGAAATCCGGGCAGAGGACGGTTCCGTACAGATCAGGACCGAGATCAGAAATGAAAAGACAGGAATGAATATAGTGGTCAATGTATCGAAGAATGCCAAAGGTAAGATCACTTCAGCTACCGCAGAAATTCTTGATAGAGGTTTTGGCAATGTGAAGATCTCCGGGGAAGCACTTTCAGAGATCGTAAAGGCAGCAGGTACGAAGAATGTAAAGACCACGATAAAGATGCTCACGAAAAACGACTGGGTCATCCGGGAAGTGACGGTCAATGTAAATACGCTTCTGAAAAGAACCATGAGACCTAAAAAAATGAAGATCATTGAGATAGATCCCGAAACAGGTGAGAAGCTTGTGGTCAGTAAAATGCCTTTCAGGGTAGCGGCAGATGGAAGCGTTGAACTGGATCATAATGAGCTGGGTCACGGAATCTATGAGTTAGTGACAGCCGATGAGGAAGAAGCACTCACGAAACAGATACTGCGGTCGATCAAAGCCACGAAACAATCAGCCACCATCCGCGAGAGGCAGGGGACGTACTTCTGGTTTGAGAAAGGGGTCAACTGGTTCAATGTTGATAAAGTGACTTTTTCGGTCCTCAATCCGGATGTGGCGCGCGTTAGCTCAAATGGCAGGATCACGGGTCTGAAGCCCGGAAAGACAGTCGTCAAGGCGGTTGTCAGATTGCAAAACGGTCAGTCAAAGGTCATAAGAATGACCGTAACCGTAAACGAGAAGAAGTAACGGCTGTTGGAAATACGTTACTGGAATGAGGCACGATTAAACAGTAATGGGATGGCTGTCTATCTGATTGCAGGATTTCTGCTGGCAGAATTATCGTTTGGTAAGTGCCTGCGGCGACTGCGTGTTGTTCTGCTGTTCGTCTGCATGGTAGGGCTGAATATGGATTACTCAGGGACGATTCAGGTTGGGGAATATCCGGTAAGCAAACAGTATCTGCCGCAGCTTCTGTTTATGGTATATCAGGAGATTTTTTGTAGATATCTGACTTGACAAACAATAGAATGCACGCTCTGCGAGCATTCTATTGTCATGAATAAACGACCGTTTACTATAATTTGATTGTAAACGGTCGTTTATTTTGCGGAGCAGGAGATGTGGGTATGTCAAAAACTACAAAGGAAGATATCTTGATTGTTGCATTACATTTATTTGCGAGAGATGGATATGAAGCAGTTTCTGTCAGTCAGATTGCGGGCGAGCTTGGCATGACAAAAGGTGCATTGTATAGGCATTATGAGAGTAAGAGAGATATTTTTGAACATATTGTAAAAAGGATGGAGCAGGGGGATGGCGAACAGGCAGAGGAATATGATATGCCTGCTGATAAAAAAGAAAATGAACCTGAACAGTATGAAGAGATTTCTACGGATAATTTCATGGAATACAGTAAATCTATGTTTTCGTATTGGACAGAAAATGATTTTGCATCATCATTTCGAAAGATGCTTACATTAGAGCAGTTTCGGAATGAGGAGATGCAGGCATTGTATCAGCAGTATCTTGTGTCCGGTCCGGCAGAATACGTGAAGGATATGTTCGAGAGCATTGGCGTTGTGGAGGCAGATAAAAAAGCAACCATGTTTTATTCCGTCATGTTTTTCTACTATAGTCTGTATGATGGAGCAAAGGATAAAAAAAGGATAAAAGAGCAGTTTGAAAAGAGTATTAGCGGTCTTATATAGGGAAGGTATTAGAGAAAAGGGAGAATTATGCGATTAGAACAATGGGGAGTTGGCAAGGAGCATCATCGTATGGTGATTGGAAAGAGAAAATGAATACCATGAGGTAGAAAATCTGGTAAGGGAGAGTTTCTGGAATGTGTATCGCCCAGGCTGTCTGGAGCATTATGTACTCCATCAGCTTCGCAACGATCCGGCGTTTGTTCCAGAATTGGATTTTGTCATGACATTAGATGGACAGTTGATTGGACAGAACATGTTTATGAAGGCGGTGATTGCAGCCGATGATGGCAGAAGCATTCCCATTATGACTATGGGACCGATCTGTATTGCACCGGAGCTTAAAAGGAAGGGGTATGGAAAGATTTTACTGGATTATTCTTTAGAAAAAGCAAAAGAGCTTGGATGCGGAGCACTATGTTTTGAAGGGAATATTGATTTTTATGGAAAAAGCGGATTCAGACAGGCGAGTGAGTTTGGCATCCGCTATCATGGATTGCCGGAAGGCGAGGATGCATCTTTCGTTCTGTGCGAAGAACTGATGCCGGGATATCTTAATGGAATTACAGGTGAATATGCACCTCCGGCAGGGTATCTGGTAAATGAAAAGGAAGCAGAGGCATTTGATAGAGAGTTTCCGTATATGGAGAAGAAAAAACTTCCGGGACAGATTTTCTAAAATGTAGCAAACTTCATCAAATCTTTATTTTTCCCTGATAGATTATATTTCAGTAAGAAATGAAATATAGAAGGA
>ULNL01017280.1_pt1 | contig 23113 bp, 13 predicted proteins | sample 1951901 | NCBI WGS metagenome assembly ULNL01 (sample SAMEA4835575, study PRJEB28245) | human gut metagenome | biome: gut microbiome; material: fecal sample | place: Denmark | collected 2008
CAAGAAGTGGCTATTAAACCTACTATGAAGGTCACAATGAAGTCTGATGCTGAGATGCTTGATGAAGTAATGGTGGTTGCCTATGGTACGGCAAAGAAGTCCCAGTTTACGGGTTCTGCTTCTACTATTAAAGCTGATAAAATTGCAGAGCGCCAGGTTTCTAATATATCGAATGCCCTTTCAGGACAGGTAGCCGGTGTACAAACTACAAGTGGTAATGGACAACCGGGTACAGGTTCTACTGTACGTATTCGCGGTGTTGGTTCTTTGTCTGCAAGTAACAATCCATTGTATGTAGTAGATGGTGTTCCTTATGATGGTGATATTTCAGCTATCAACTCACAGGATATTGAGAGTTTGACGGTATTGAAGGATGCTGCTTCTAATGCATTATATGGTGCACGTGGTGCCAATGGTGTAATTTTGGTGACTACCAAAAAAGGAGCTACGGGAAAAGCAACTGTAAATCTGGACGCTAAGTGGGGTACTAACCGTCGCGGTGTGTCTAACTATGATGTTATGACTTCTTCTCAGGAATATGTGGAGAACTACTACACAGCAATGTTGAATGGTTATGCTGGTGGAGATCCCAATAGAGTATTGTCTAATGGAATGACTGGTAATCAGTATATTAACTCATTGCTGTTTTCTAAAGACGGTTTGGGATATCCTGTTTACACAGTGCCTAATGGTGAGGGATATATAGGTGTAGACGGTAAACTTAATCCGAATGCTAAACTTGGCCGAGTGTATGGAGATTACTATATTACTCCTGATGACTGGGAGAAAGAGTTGCTTGACAATGGTAACTTACGCCAGGAATATAACGTAAACATTAGCGGTTCTACTGAAAAAATGAACTATTATATGTCAGCCGGTTATCTGGATGATAGCGGTCTTATCCCAGGCTCATCATTTTCACGCCTTTCATTCCGCCTGAAAGCTGATTATCAGGTGAAGGAATGGTTGAAAGTAGGTGCGAATGTTGCCTATTCTAATATCGTAAGCCGTTATCCTGATGAACAAACTACTTCAGGAAGTTCTACTAACTTATTTTATATAACTAATAACATTGCGCCTATCTATCCCTTATATATCCGCAATGCAGACGGAAGCATTAAGAAAGACGCTCGTGGTTTCACTATGTATGACTATGGCAATGGTATGTATACAGATGGTACTACAGCTCTGAACCGCCCGTTCCTTTCTCAATCTAACCCGGCATCTGCTCTGCAGTTGGATAAGAATGAGTACAATATGGACATCTTGAGTGGACGTGCTTTCGTAGAAGTATCTATTATCGAAGGATTGAAAGCGACTGCTAACTGGGGTATGGACCTGGATAATACACGTTATACAGAATTGATCAACCCTTACTATGGACAGTATGCAGGTAATACCGGTGGTGTGGTAGGTGTTTCTCACAGTCGTGTATTCAGTATCAATCAACAGTATTTATTGACTTATAAGAAGAACTTCGGTGATCATAACATTGATTTACTGGCAGGTTTTGAATCTTATGATTATAAAAATCAGGCTTTGTCCGGTAGCAAGCAGAAAGTCTACAATCCTAATATTGTAGAATTGAATAATGCGATTAATACTCCGAGTGCAAACTCCAGTACAGCTAATTATGCTACAGCAGGTTTCTTGTTCCGTGCTCAGTATGATTATCTGGAAAAATACTTTGCCAGTGCTTCCTTCCGTCGTGACGCTTCTTCACGTTTTCATCCGGACAACCGTTGGGGTAATTTCTGGTCTGTTGGTCTCGGTTGGTTGATGAACAAAGAGTCATTCTTGCAGAATACATCTTGGATTGATATGTTGAAGTTCAAAATCAGTTATGGTGCACAGGGTAATGATAATATCGGTAATTACTATGCGTACTTGGATCAATATACTGTTTCTAACAGTAATAATGATTTTGCATTGGCTCTTTCTTATAAAGGTAATAAAGATATCACTTGGGAAACTTCTCATAGTTTCAACACAGGTTTTGATTTTGAATTCTTTAAAGGCCGATTGAGCGGTACTGTTGAATACTTTAGCCGTAAGACTACAGATATGCTTTATAACAAACCGATGAATGCTTCTGCCGGTTATGCCAGTATTCCAATGAATGTTGGTTCTATGACTAATAAAGGTGTTGAATTGGATTTGAACGGACTTTTGATTGAAACGAATGATTTGACCTGGCGCATGAATTTTAACTTGACTCATTTCAAGAATACGATCAATGAACTGGATCCTTCATTGAATGGTGAGATGATTAGTGGCAGCTACATTTATCGTGAAGGCGAATCCAGATATCAATTCTATCTGCGTAAATATGCCGGTGTAGATGAGAACGGAGTAGCACAATACTATAAGGATATTACAGATGTGGAAGGCAATGTGACCGGACAAGAAAAAACTACGGATGCTCCGAATGCTACCCGTTATGCAACCGGTGATATTCTGCCGAAGGTATATGGTGGCTTCGGTACGAGCTTGAATGCGTATGGATTTGATTTCTCTATCTCTTTTGCTTACCAGTTGGGTGGACGTATGTACGACAATGGTTATGCATCTTTGATGAATTCAGGTACCGATCGCGGTCAGAACTGGCATAAGGACATTCTGAAAGCTTGGACTGCTGATAATAAAGGCTCTAATATACCTCGTCTGAGTGCAACAGACCAGTATGCTAACTATTTGTCTGATCGTTTCCTGACTAAGTCTGACTATTTGAGCATCAACAGTATAACGCTGGGATATACATTGCCAAAGAGCTGGGTACGTTCATTGAATATTAGTTCACTACGTGTTTATATGTCAGCTGACAATGTAGCTTTGTTCAGCAAGCGCAAAGGTTTCGACCCTCGTCAGAGCTATACAACTGCCAGTGCAGACGTATATTCTCCTATTCGTGCTATTTCGGGAGGTTTATCACTTTCATTTTAATCTAAAACAAATATAGAATTATGAAGATTAACAAATATATATTACTGCTTTCTGCAACCATGGTGGTGGTTTCTTGTGATCTCGATAAGTTTCCTGAAGGAAGCACCGTGACACAAGACCAGAAAAATGAGGTGTTTGAGTTGTTGCCAGACCGTATTTCTTCTGAATTGAATGGTTTGAAAACAGGTCTTTATTCTCATACAAACCTGTTGACTGATTATAATAACCACATGGACTATGGCTTTCCGGCAGCTTGTATGATTTATGAAACAGCCGGACAGGATTTGCTGACTTTGAATGACCAGACCGGTTATAATAAGTTTATCAGTTCTCAACGCTTATTAGACAGAAACATTACGTCTACATTTAATGCTTTTCTGTGGAAACTATATTATAAACACATGAAAACCGCTAATGATATTCTTAAAGCTATTCCGGCAGATGCGGCAGACGCTTCTTTAAAGAAATATCGTGGTCAGGCATTGGCTTCACGTGCTTTTGATTATTTGCAACTTATTCAGACTTATCAGTTGACTTACATAGGTCACGAAACAGCTAATGGTGTACCTCTGGTACTGGAAACAACTTCTGATACTGAGTTGACGAATAATCCGCGTGCAAGTGTACAACAAGTATATGGCCGTATTACGGAAGATTTGGATGAAGCTATTACTTTGTTGACAGGTGCTTCTGCACGTGCCGATAAAGCTGAAATATCAGTAGAAGTGGCCTATGGTCTGCGTGCTCGTGCTAACTTGCTGATGGGTAAGTGGGCGGCAGCGGCTTCTGATGCTGCTAAAGCTTATGGAACTTCTGCTCCTTATTCTGTTGCAGATGTAAGCCAACCGACTTTCTATAATGCTACAGATAATGCATGGATATGGGGTATCGTAGTGACTACGGAAGATTATCTGGCAAAAACCGGTATCGTGAACTGGCCTTCTAATCTTTGTTCACTGACGGGTATGGGATATACGACGGCAGCTAGCGCTACTGACGTAGCTTACCGTCTCATCAACAAGAATTTATGGGCTAAGATACCAGAAACGGATGTACGTAAAGGTTGGTGGGTAGATGAAGATTTGCACTCGCCTGTTCTGGATAACGGACTTGGTGAAGGCAATGCTTACTATTGGGCAAACGGTATGTTTTATGGTGGAACATTCCCTAGCAAATTTTCTCCTTATACAAATGTGAAGTTTGGTCCTGACAATGGAACTTTCGCAGATAGAGACAATGCACAAGACTGGCCGTTGATGCGTGTTGAAGAGATGAAGCTGATTGAAGCAGAAGCTCTTGGACGGGATAATCTGGCTACAGGTAAGCAGAAATTGGAAGAGTTCGTAAGACAATATCGTGATCCGTCTTATACCTGTACTGCCGGTTCTTTGGACGCATTTATCGACGAAGTTTGGTTCCAGCGCCGTGTTGAGCTTTGGGGTGAAGGTTTTGCATTATTCGACATCTTGCGTTTAAAGAAACCTATTATCCGCCAGGGAGCTAACTATCCCATCAACAGTACATTTGCTGAAATTGCTGCTGAGGCTCCTATCATGATTTACCGTATTCCTGAGGCTGAAACATCTGTGAACAGTGCTATTACAGAGGCGGACAATAATCCGGCTGCAATGGCTCCGACTCCGGTGAACTAATAAGCACATTTTCAAATAGGAAAAGAGAATGGGGTGTATTCGGATTTACGGATACACCCCTGTTTTTTATCAATTTGCAAAATAGTAGCGGGAAATATTTGTGAAGTGTAAGATTTCTGTAACTTTGCGGTTTCGTTACTTAATAATTATTTAATTATTCTAATAAATGATGCCTATGAAGAAATTACTACTCCTGTCTTTGGTTCTTTTGTGTAGCTTATCGGCATGGACGGCCCAACGCTCTCCGGAAGAAGCTCTTTCTATTGCACGAACTTTCTTTATGCAGTCATCCGGGGCTGTAACCCGTAATATCGGTGAAGTTCAATTGGTGGCAGTCTCTAATGATTTGCTAAAATCTGCATCTACCCGTAGTGTGGAAGGAACAGCCTTTTATATCTATAACTATGCGCAGTCTGCTTATGTTATAGTATCCGGTGATGACCGTATGAAGCCGGTACTGGGCTATTCGGACAATGGAAGTTTCATAACTGAAAGCTTGCCGATAAATATACTTGGGTGGTTGGAACTGTATAATGCCGCTTATGCTCAACTGGGTAACGCCGAAAAAGCGGTTACTGAACCTAAACTGCTTACTAAAACAAGTTTTCCGGCATCTGTATCTCCTTTGCTGGGGAGTATATGCTGGGATCAGGATGCACCGTACAATAATGCCTGTCCTCTTTATCAACAAGAGCGTTGCGTGACGGGATGTGTGGCTACGGCAATGGCTATGATTTTGAAATATCATGAATATCCAGTAAAAGGAAAGGGGACTCATTCTTATACAGCCTCTAATGGAATTAAGTGTTCTTTTGATTATGGGAACGCTACCTTCGACTGGGATAATATGCTGCCGCAATATTCTGGAGATTGTACTGCCGAACAGGCTGACGCTGTTGCCCAATTAATGTTGGCCTGCGGTGTGGCGGTTGATATGGAGTATTCACCATCTGCTTCGGGAGCCTATTCGTATCAGGTAGGTCAGGCCTTAATTGACTACTTTGGATATGATGGTAATTTGGGCTTGGTATATCGCCAATATTTTACTTCTTCCGAATGGATGAACCTGATTAAATCAGAAATTAACGAGAAGCGTCCTGTTTACTATTTCGGATCTTCGGATGATGGAGGTCATGCGTTTGTTTTTGATGGGTATAATGAAGAGGATATGGTTCATGTCAATTGGGGATGGAGTGGAATGAATAATGGTTACTTTGAAGTTGCTTCCTTAAATCCGGATTCTCCCGGTATTGGTGGTGGAAGCAATCTTGGAGGTGGCTTTACGAGAGGTCAGGGAATGTATTTAGGGATACAACCGCCTACTACTACTTCAAACTTTACTTCTCATTTTTTTATGACGGAGTTAGCAGCAAATAAAGAGGAAGTCACTAAGGGAGACGTGTTTAAACTGACGATTACTGAGATATTTAATATGAGTGTGGCATGCAAGAATAGTAAGTTGGCAGTAATAGCAGAAAAAGATGGTCAACAGTCAATATTAGGGCAGACGGCTTTGGCTACGCTGATAAATACGTATGAAGGATATAATACTTTTTCTTTTTCTAATCTGAAAATACCTAATGATTTTGCTGATGGAACTTATTCCGTATATGTAGCTACCAAAGATGAGCGCGAAGCAACATGGAGTCGTGTGCGTAGTTACGTGGGTTCTGAAGCACAACTCATTCTTGTTGTAAGCGGTAATAAATGTACTTTGACTCCGTTCAGTGGTAATCTAAGTCTTGAAGAAGACATGGAGGTTAGTGTGAAATTAGCCCATAGCTTATATAGTGGTCTCAAAGGGGATTTCAAAATATTGGTTTCTAATAAAAGTACATCGGATGAGTATTATGGTTCAGTGGGGGTTGCGCTTTTTACTGCAGATAAAACCCCGAGCTTTGTTGCAATAGTCGGAGATGCACAGGTCGAAATAAAACCGGGCACAGTTAATAGAGAACTGGCTGTATCCGGAGACTTGGCTATTACTAAGAACCTTGTGACTACTAATATTCCTGTTGGAGATTATTATATTTGCCCCTGCATAGATTGGGGAGGAGGTACGTATGCTGTCGGTGAGTTTACTCCGGTCACCATAAAGGAGGTGCGTGGAACCGCAGATTTGAAAGTGAGCCAATCACGTTTGGAGAAGGAACAACTTCAAGTAGGTGAGCCCCTGAAATTTCTGGCTGATCTGTCATTGTCTGGCGATGGAAACGTATATACTGGAACATTGGTAGCGGCAGTTTATGAAAATTCCATGGGTTACCCATACAGTGTACATTATCAGAATGTATTTGTGGAGGCAGACCTGACGGAAAATCTTGTGATGGAAATTCCTCTGAGTCTAGGTGAAGGAAGGCATGCTGTTCGTTTGTATAAATCGGGTACCAATGGGGACCTTGTGACAATTAGCACTCTCTTTTTTTCTGTAGGACCGGCTACCGGTCTTGAGGATGAGGTAGCCGATAAGGATGGATTAGTTATCTATCAGCAGCCAGTAGAAGATATTCTTAATATCCGTACTTCTCATGCCGCCCGAGTGATTTCTGTCTATAACCTGTCCGGACAGCAAATGATACAGCAAAAAGAGTCCGGGGATAAGAAAGAGTATTCTATTCCGGTAGGAGGGTTGGATGCAGGCTATTATATTGTAGTATTGCAATCAACTGATGGTAAGATATATCGGAGCAAATTTATGAAACGTTAGACTATATATATTTATAGTACTGGAACGAGGCTATTCTATTAACTTAGGATGGCCTTGTTTTTTCTATTCTAATGAACGATTTTCGCTTTAAAACGTTCATTTGCGATAGGATCATCAAAAAAAGTATTCAAAATCATCTGACGAACCATATATTTCAGTAATTTTGTCTTTCTAATGAACAACAAGATAGTGATTTGTATCATTCGTTGAGGTGCTACTAAAAACAACTAACCCCTGACTATATGAGGTGTACACTACTCTTTCTATTTATTCTTCTTGCAAATCGGCTTCTTGCTGATAATGTAACAGCAGAGCAAGCTCATGCTTTAGCTACCGATTTCTTTAAAACGAATGTTCAAACCCGTAGTACTGCTGCGTCACCACAGTTACAATTAGTTTGGGATGGGGAAGATGCGAATACCCGTAGTGCAGGGAATCTTCCGGCTTTCTATGTTTTTAATAGTACCGACCAGAAAGGTTTTGTTATTATTGCTGGAGATGATGTAGTTATGCCTGTACTAGGTTATTCTTTCACAAACAGCTTTGTGGTAGATGGGATGCCTTCTAATCTGAAAAGTTGGATGAATGGGCTGAAAGAACAGATCAACGAGGCAAGAGAGACGGGACTGAATACTTCTGATGTTGTATATGAAGCGTGGAGAGGGGTGTCGGATATGACAACCGGAGATGTGGTAAAGCAGTATCAAACGGCGGAGTGGGATCAAGAGAGTCCTTATAATACGCTTTGCCCTAAAATAGAAGGCACCCAGACTGTTACAGGGTGTGTGGCAACGGCTATATCCATATTGATGCGATATCATCAATGGCCGAATGCAGGAACGGGTACTCTTCCAGCTTATAGTTATGAGGCGCTAGTTAGTGGAGCTAAAATTCACCAAAATGTATCGGGGAGAACTTTAGGACATACTTATGCTTGGAACGATATGCCACTTCAATATGATCGGAATTCATCCGAGATTTCTAAAAATGAAGTTGCAACTTTGATGTACGACTGTGGTGTTATGGCTCAATCACAGTTTAATATCGCTTCTGCCGGTGGAACCGGTGCCTCTACATTGACAGCTGTTCATGGATTGGCAGAGTATATGAATTACAATAAAAGCATGTTGTGTCTTCGTCGTGAATGGTATTCGGATGCAGAGTGGATACAAATGCTGGAAAATGAAATAATGACAGTAGGCCCTGTGCTTTACGGTGGAGCTACTCTTAGTAATGAAGGACATCAATTCATATTGGATGGATATACAACGGAGGATTATTTTAGAGTAAATTGGGGGTGGAGTGGCTATAGCAATGGTTATTTCCTGATTTCAGCTTTGAACCCGAATAATCAGGGAGCAGGTGGTAGTACTGGCGGTGGCTTTGTCGCGAATCAAGACGCTTTGTTCGGGCTAAAGCCGGCGGAGGGAAATTCAAGCTATCAAACATTATTGGCCATGCTTGCTGGGAAATCTCAAGATGGGACTTATTATTCCGGCTTGGAAACCTCTGAAACTCAATTTAATGTAAATTCTTCCTTTATTGTGAAGTGCGGCTTCCTCTGGAATTTGGGATTAGACTCGTTCTCGGGAAAAGTAGCTTTGGCTATGGTTGATAAGAATCTGAATATAAGAGAATTTATATCAAGAATTTCGGATATTCCAAGTATGCAGACATATTATACAGTGTCCTTTGCTCCTTCCTGTAGAATCTCATTGACTCCACAACCCGGTGATCGTATTGTTGCAGTCTATAAAGGAACAAATGATGCCGAATGGAAAGTGGTTCGTGGTGGTCCTGATACCACGAATGAGATTATTGTTAAGGCTGATCCTACTTCAATTATAGAGACGAAGCAAGAAATACAATTTACTGCTTTCTGTGATAAGCAGCAGGAAACCGTGGTTGTTCATTTGCCGGAGAATTCCCACAGGTTGAATCTATATGATGTAAACGGGCGTCTGTTGAAACAAATATTGTCTGAAGGAAAAGAAACTATAACTTTCTCTTGCCGGGAATATCCTACGGGAGTGTATCTTTTGCAGGCTGTAACGGACAAGGGAATCCATCAATGTAAGTTTTTAAAATGAAAAAGAGAATTAATATTGTAATAGCAACCTTACTTGTGCTATTGGCGGGTTGCCGTTCTGCGAAAAAGGAAACAATGGTCACCTCTGATATGCAAAAGATAGAAATGAATTCTGGAGTAATTACTCCACAGTTGACAGGTGGTAATCCGGCCTCTACCTCTCCGATGGTTTATATTTATAAAACCAAGGTTGATTATTCACACCAGGTACCGGTGATGATGGATGAGGCTCGTACCCGCATTTTGTCCTATCCTGCGCCTGGGGATTTGAAAATGGGGGATGGGTTACGTCTGCCTACTCTTTTGAATAAGGGATACTTACTGGATAATAAGGGAATAGGTCCTAATGTGGCTTTTCTTACCTATACGTATGAAGAGTATAGCCAGTTGCCCACAGCACCTTCCATGACCGATCTGATGTCGCATATTCTTGATAAGTATCCTTTACTGGAAATTCGTGCATGCGGTCGCCGTGCTGATTATAAAGATATTGTTATAGAATTAAATGAGAAAATAGCAGAAGGATTTCTGCAAAAATAATTATATTTGTCGCCCAATATATAATAAATAGGTATAGTAAATGAAAGAATTTGTAATCTCCGAAGTACAGGCAGAAACGGCGGTATTGGTTGGTCTCATCACAAAAACACAGGATGAGCGTAAGACAAACGAATATCTCGATGAACTGGAATTCTTGGCTGAGACAGCCGGGGCGGAAGTAGTGAAACGATTTACCCAGAAGCTGGACCAGGCACATTCTGTGACCTACGTCGGCAAAGGTAAACTGGAAGAAATTAAAGAATATATTCGGAATGAAGAGGAAGCCGAACGGGAAATCGGTATGGTGATTTTCGACGATGAACTCTCCGCGAAACAGATACGTAACATTGAAGCTGAGTTGAAGATCAAGATATTGGATCGCACCTCGCTTATTCTCGATATTTTTGCCATGCGTGCACAGACAGCCAATGCAAAGACGCAGGTGGAACTGGCACAGTATAAATACATGCTTCCCCGTCTGCAACGTTTGTGGACCCACTTGGAACGCCAGGGTGGTGGTTCCGGTGCCGGTGGCGGTAAAGGTTCGGTGGGACTTCGCGGTCCGGGTGAAACGCAGTTGGAAATGGACCGTCGTATTATCCTGAACCGTATGTCATTACTGAAAGAACGTCTGGCAGAGATCGATAAGCAGAAGTCAACTCAGCGAAAGAACCGTGGACGTATGATACGTGCGGCATTAGTGGGATATACCAATGTGGGCAAATCCACATTGATGAACCTGCTTGCCAAGAGCGAAGTATTTGCAGAAAATAAACTGTTTGCAACATTGGATACTACAGTGCGCAAGGTGATTATTGATAATCTACCGTTCCTGCTTTCAGATACGGTTGGTTTCATCCGTAAGTTGCCTACTGACCTGGTGGACTCTTTCAAGTCGACACTGGACGAAGTGCGCGAGGCAGATCTGCTGTTGCACATTGTGGATATTTCACATCCGGATTTTGAAGAACAGATAGAAGTAGTCAATAAAACATTGGCGGATATCGGTGCATCCGGTAAGCCAATCATACTTGTATTCAATAAAATAGACGCTTACACCTATATCGCGAAAGCGGCTGACGACCTTACCCCCAGAACAAAGGAAAACTTGACACTCGAGGAACTGATGAAGACTTGGATGGCAAAGATGGAGGATAATTGCCTCTTTATCTCTGCCCGTGAGAAGATCAATTTGGAGGAACTGAAGAGTGTAGTTTATGCACGCGTGAAAGAACTGCATGTACAGAAATACCCTTATAACGATTTTCTTTATCAGACCTACGAAGAAGAGGAAGAATAAACTAAAATTTGTTGGTCATGAATTACAGACATTTAACCGAAGACGAAGTACTCCGGTTGAAAAGCCAGTCGTGTCTGGCGGATGATTGGGGGAAAGTAATGGTAGCAGAAGACTTTGTTACCGAGTTTGTACATCACACCCGTTTCTCGGGAGATGTACGTTTAGGCGTATTTCAATCAGAGTTCACATTGCCGGGTGGAATTAAAAAACATTCCGGTTTGCGTCATGTAACACTCCACAATGTCACGGTGGGGGATAACTGTTGCATTGAGAACATCCAGAACTACATTGCTAATTATGAGATCGGGCATGACACATTCATTGAGAATGTAGACATCATCCTGGTGGACGGATTGAGTAAATTCGGTAATGGGGTAGAAGTATCCGTACTGAATGAAACCGGTGGGCGTGAAGTACTTATCAATGATAAACTTTCTGCGCATCAGGCTTATATCCTGGCGCTTTACCGCCACCGCCCGGAATTGATTTGCCGGATGAAGTCTATAACAGACTTCTACTCCAATAAGCATGCTTCTTCGGTAGGTACTATCGGCAATCATGTGATGATACTCAATACAGGTTCTATCAAGAATGTACGTATCGGAGACTATTGTCATATCTGCGGAACTTGTCGTCTTTATAATGGTAGCATTAATAGTAATGCGGAAGCACCGGTACACCTTGGTCATGGAGTTATTTGTGATGATTTTATCATCTCTTCCGGTTCACATATAGACGATGGAGCTATGCTGAGCCGTTGCTTTATAGGCCAGGCCTGTCGTTTGGGACATAATTATTCTGCGTCCGAATCGCTTTTTTTCAGCAATTGTCAGGGAGAGAATGGCGAGGCATGCGCTATCTTTGCCGGACCGTTCACGGTGACGCATCATAAGTCCACTTTACTGATTGCCGGTATGTTTTCATTCATGAATGCCGGTTCGGGTTCCAACCAGAGTAATCACATGTATAAGTTAGGCCCTATCCATCAGGGAACATTGGAACGTGGTGCTAAAACTACTTCCGATTCCTATATTCTTTGGCCCGCCCGTGTAGGCGCTTTTTCATTGGTAATGGGCCGCCATGTGAATCATTCCGATACTTCTAACTTGCCTTTCTCCTATCTGATAGAGCAGAACAATACTACTTATCTTGTACCGGGTGTCAACCTGCGAAGTGTAGGAACCATCCGTGATGCGCAGAAGTGGCCGAAGCGTGATGGACGTACGGATTCCAACAAACTGGATTTCATCAATTACAACTTACTCAGTCCCTATACTGTGCAGAAGATGTTCAAGGGACGGGAGACTTTGCAGAACCTGCGCCATGCTTCGGGCGAACTTTCCGATATCTATTCTTTCCATAGTGCGAAGATCCGTAACTCGGCATTGGTGAAGGGTATCAAGTTCTATGAGATCGCCATCCATAAATTCCTTGGAAACTCTGTCATCAAACGTCTGGAAGGTATTGAATTCAAAAGTAATGAAGAAATACGTGCCCGCCTGAAGCCCGACACCACAGTGGGTAGCGGTGAGTGGGTGGACATTTCCGGCCTGATAGCTCCGAAGAGCGAGATAGATGCCCTGATCAATGATATCGAGTGTGGAAAAGTAGACCGTCTGAAGTACATCAATGCTGAATTTGAGAAGATGCATCAGAACTACTACACTTATGAGTGGACCTGGGCTTATGAAAAGTTGGAGGAATACTACGGAATCAAACCGGACAATATTACGGCTACAGACATCATCCGCATTGTAGAGAAGTGGAAGGAAGCGGTAGTCGGGTTGGACCGTATGGTGTATGATGATGCCAAGAAAGAATTCTCGCTGGCTTCTATGACGGGCTTCGGTGCCGACGGCTCGCGCGCAGAGAAAGAAATGGACTTTGAGCAGGTACGCGGTGACTTTGAAAGTAATCCGTTTGTCACTGCCGTGCTGAAACATATTGAAGATAAGACAGCGTTGGGTGACGAATTGATAGGTCGTATGCAGAGGGTGTCATCATTTTCACTCTAATTAAAGAAATATTTCAATAATAGTTCTTACCTTTGTGCTACGATTCATTAATTTAATTTACGAGTAATTATGGCAACAACACCTCCGTTCAAGTATCAACCTATGTTTGAGCATGGGGAAGATAAGACTGAGTATTATCTGCTTACAAAAGACTATGTATCCGTAAGCGAGTTTGAAGGAAAGCCCATTCTGAAGATTGAAAAAGAAGGTCTTACAGCAATGGCTAACACGGCTTTCCGCGATGTGTCATTTATGTTGCGCCGTTCGCACAATGAGCAAGTTGCTAAGATTTTGCGCGACCCCGAAGCAAGTGATAATGATAAATATGTAGCACTGACCTTCCTGCGCAATGCAGAAGTAGCTTCAAAAGGCGTGCTTCCTTTCTGCCAGGATACCGGTACGGCTATCGTTCATGGTGAAAAGGGACAGCAGGTATGGACTGGCTATTGTGATGAAGAAGCTCTTTCGTTGGGTGTCTACAAAACATATACTGAAGAAAACCTGCGTTACTCTCAGAATGCTCCGTTGAATATGTACGACGAGGTGAACACGAAGTGTAACCTGCCTGCGCAAATAGATATCGAAGCTACCGAAGGTATGGAATATAAGTTCCTTTGCGTGACCAAAGGTGGCGGTTCGGCCAATAAGACTTACCTGTATCAGGAAACAAAAGCAATCTTGAATCCCGGCACTCTGGTTCCTTTCCTCGTTGAGAAAATGAAGACGCTGGGTACAGCTGCTTGTCCTCCTTACCACATCGCTTTCGTCATTGGCGGTACTTCTGCTGAGAAGAACCTGCTGACGGTAAAGCTGGCTTCTACTCATTATTATGATGAGTTGCCCACTACGGGTAACGAATACGGACGTGCCTTCCGTGATGTAGAACTTGAGAAAGAAGTGTTGGAAGAAGCTCATAGGATTGGCCTCGGTGCACAGTTCGGCGGTAAATATCTGGCTCATGATATCCGTATCATTCGTCTGCCTCGTCACGGTGCATCTTGTCCGGTAGGTCTGGGCGTTTCTTGCTCTGCCGACCGTAACATCAAGTGTAAGATCAACAAAGAAGGTATCTGGATTGAAAAACTGGACAGTAATCCGGGCGAACTCATCCCGGAAGAAATGCGTCATGCAGGCGAAGGTGCCGTGGTTAAGATAAACCTGAACCAGCCGATGGCAGATATCTTGAAGGAACTGACTAAATATCCGGTGGCTACACGTCTGTCATTGAATGGTACGATTATCGTAGGCCGTGACATTGCACATGCTAAGCTGAAAGAACGTCTGGACCGTGGTGAAGATTTGCCACAGTATATCAAGGATCATCCGATTTACTATGCCGGTCCTGCCAAGACTCCGGCTGGTATGGCTTGTGGCTCTATGGGCCCCACTACTGCGGGACGTATGGACTCGTATGTAGAGTTGTTCCAAAGTCATGGTGGCAGCATGGTTATGCTTGCAAAGGGTAACCGTAGTCAGCAGGTGACGGATGCTTGCAAGAAGTACGGTGGTTTCTATCTCGGTTCTATCGGTGGTCCTGCCGCTATCCTGGCACAGAACAACATCAAGAGTATCGAATGTGTAGAATATCCCGAACTCGGTATGGAAGCTATCTGGAAGATTGAAGTGGAAGACTTCCCTGCATTCATCCTGGTAGATGACAAAGGCAACGATTTCTTTAAACAATTGAAACCTTGGAACTGTAGTAAATAAGAGGAATCTTTCTATATAGATTAAGTGAAAGCTGTCCCGAAGAAGTTGATTAACTCCTTGGGACAGCTTTCTTGGTTTAATAGATGTAGAACTTGATATGCTCCTTCCTTTTTCCCCTAAAGCTTTCATGTTTATGTCATTATGCTATAAGCAAAACCTTGTTTTCCATATGGGGGCTGTGCAGCCCACAATTGCGGGACAAACAGCCCCCATATGGAAAACGTAGAGCCCGCAACTGTGGGATGAAGTTTTGCTACAGGCAAAAGAACAAAAACAATAAAGCAAAGCTTGGTTTTCATACGACCTTCTTCCCGTTTTTCTTATTGTTCCTAAGTATTCCATTGTGGAGTCTATAAGTTCTGCAACAGGTTTGCCTACACCATCCTACATCATCCTACACTATCCTACACCATTTTACGTTATTTATTTGCTTGATAATCAATAGAGAACGGTTGTCGGTGTAGGATGTAGGAAATGAAGAAGTATTTTTTTAAGTGTCACTAACCTCAGGTGGATATTAGAAAAATAATAAGATATTCTTGTATGCCGATACTAATTTCTATCTTTACACCTTCAAAGTCAGATTAATCTTATTGACAGTTATGGAAACTACTCCCCACATTTCTCCGAAGGCGGACTCCCGTGTTGTTTGGCTGGATGTCGTGCGACTGATAGCTATGTTTACCGTGGTTTGTTGTCATTGCACAGACCCTTTCAACTTTTATCCGGGAACGGCTCCGAATATTGAAGATATCAAGTTTTGGGGGGCTGTCTATGGGGCGGTGCTGCGTCCGTGCGTACCTCTTTTTGTGATGATAACGGGAGCTTTGTTGCTTCCTGTGCGTGGGGATGCATCCGTATTCTATAAGAAACGTATTCCACGTGTGTTTTTTCCGTTTCTTATCTGGTCGGTAATTTATAATCTTTTCCCTTGGATTACAGGATTGCTGGGGGTGGAACCGCGGGTGATTCTTGACTTCTTCCCGTACTCGGGCGAAGAAGTGATGCGCCAGTCTTTAGCTGTCAGCATGGGATATATTGCCGAACTTCCTTTTAATTTTTCTATCCTCGATGTACACATGTGGTACATTTATTTGCTGATAGGACTCTACCTGTATTTGCCGATATTCTCCGCCTGGGTGGAGAAAGCTTCGGAGAAAGCCAAACTCTGGTTCTTGGCAGTATGGGGAGTGACATTGCTTATACCTTATTATAATGAGTTTGTAGCGCAATACTTGTGGGGAACTTGTTCGTGGAACTCATTCGGCATGCTTTATTATTTTGCCGGCTTTAATGGATACCTGCTTCTGGGGCATTATCTGCGCAACCATGACTGGACTGGACGGCAAGCTGCACTGATAGGTGTTCCTATGTTTGTGGTGGGCTATGCGGTTACTTTCTTCGGTTTCCGCCACATGACGGCATTGCCGGACTTTACGGATGAAATGCTGGAATTGTTCTTTACCTATTGCTCACTGAATGTGGTGATGATGACCATTCCTGTATTTATGTGGGCAAAGAGAGTGAACATTCGTTCGGAACGGATGATAAAGGCATTATCCAATCTGACACTTTGCGGTTTCGGAGTTTATATGATACACTATTTCTTCACCGGTCCGTCAGTGGTACTGATGCGGGCGGCAGGTGTTCCGTTGTGTTTGCAGATACCTGTCGCCGCAGTGGTTGCATTTGGCATTTCCTGGTTCCTGGTGGCAATGGCATACCGTTGTTTTGGAAAGAAAACGAAATGGGTGATGGGATAGTCTCTGTAGGATTATCCTAATTCAATATACTTCTTCATGGTCAGACGGTTTTCACCGTCCAGGCGTTGGTATGAAACTTCATTCATAATGCTTCGTATCAGGAATATACCCAGTCCACCAATGGCACGTTCTTCAATGGGAATGGTGATATCGGCATCCGGGGCATTGGTCGGGTCGAAGGAAAGTCCCTTGTCGGTCAGTAAGAAGATTAATTGATTGTCTGTCAGGCTGGCTTTTAGTCGGATTTCATGATGCTCTTCCAGCGGGTAGGCATACATGATAACATTGCTGACAGCTTCTTCCAGTGCCAGATTGATATGCATGGTTGTTTCTGCCGGCAGGGACAAGTCAGAACAGAATTCTTCTACAAAGATTGCCAAGGCTGTGATCTCATCCAGCTCGTTGGTTATTCGGATCTCTTTTTCCATGATGTTATGGTTTTATTGTTTTAGGTTCATAATGAATTAGCAGAATGGTCATGTCGTCACTGGCCTCTGCTTGTTGTACATGGGAGGCTACGGAACGAACCACTGTATCTACTATTATGCGTACGTCGAAAGTGCCCAACGGAGCCAGAGTTGATAATAGGCGATCTTCACCATACAGCTCTTTGGAGGCGTTTTCAGCCTCGGTTATTCCGTCAGTATAAAGGAAAAGACGGGTATTCTTTTCAAGAGTGATTTCTTCATCGGTGTATTCCATATCTTCCAGTACTCCTACGAATAACTGTATTTTTGCCTTTAGTAGCGTTGTATTTCCGTCTGCACCTATTATAATAGGTGGATTGTGTCCGGCATTACAGAAACGCAGGCTTCCGGTTTTCAGGTCGAGTATGCCGATGATGAGGGTAACGAACATGTTGGCCTCGTTGTTTTCGGAGATAGAACGGTTCATCTTGCTCATAATCTCGGCAGGCGAGGTGGCCTGTTGGGCGAGAGTGCGGAACAGGCTGCGTGCAATGGCCATGAAGAGTGAGGCCGGAATACCTTTGCCCGATACGTCACCGATGACGAAGTAAAGCCGGTCATTGTCGATAAAGAAATCGTAGAGGTCGCCGCCTACTTCTTTGGCAGGATGCAATATGGCATGCAGGTCCACGTCTTCCCGTTCGGGGTAGGGTGGGAAGATTTTGGGAATCATTCCCATCTGTATCTCGCGGGCAATGGACAATTCGCTTTCAATGCGCTCTTTGGAGGCGGTCGTTGTGCGCAGTTCCGAAACGTAGCCCGACAATGACTGCTGCATATAGACCAGTGAGTCGTGCAAATCTTTTATTTCATCTTTGGAGTGTACTTCGGGTAATGCCACATCAAAACGTCCCGTGGCAATGGAACGGGCGGATTCGGAAAATTTTCTGAGCGGACGTACCAGTCTGTGAATGATTTGATAGATCAACGGAAGCAGTACCAGCATACCTGCCAGGAAAATATAGATGATGCGGTGGGAGGTGGCATCCAGATTGTGGAGTATCACCTGGCTGGGGCAGATGGTGCATACAGACCATCCACAGTTAGGGATGGCGGTATATAGAGCGTATGAGTCCTGTTCCGCATTGTTGAATTGTGCTGTGCCGGTCACACCGTTAAGTATATTGCGGCCTATTTCCTCTTCCTGAACATCATTCTTGCCCAGGGCAACGGAGAAAATGGTTTCGTTCATTATCTTTTCCCGGTCGGGGTGGGTGAGGAAACTACCGTTCCGGCTGAGCAGGAAGGTATAGCTGGATTGGTAAGGTTTCAACTTATTCACCATATCGGTGAAACGGGACAGGGAAATGTTGGCCGTAAATATGGCATATACCTCTCCTTGTGGGTTGCGAAGAGGTAGCGCGTATGTACTCATAATTGTATTTCCGCCTCCCGTGTCGTAGTAGGGTTCGCTCCAATAACTCTTTTTCAGAAGTTTAGGTATCAGATACCAGTCCATGCAGGGATAATCGTAGTCTGCTCCACCCAGTTTCAGGTAGTTCACGATCTCTTCTGCCCCCTCGTTGATGCTGAAGGCGTATGGCATGAAGTATTTCCCTTTCTCCTTATAATATCCGGGAATGAAAGCGATACCGCTTCCTACAATCAGGCTATTGTTTTTCACGATGGCGGTGAGGACATCTTTTAGAGAATCGGGGGTGCTTAGGTTTTTCTCCACAATCCAGACGGACTGTTCGAGGGTAGATTCTACAATCTGCAACTCTCCGCTGATTTGTGTAGCTGTGTTGCGCAGCAGTCCGTGTGCATGGTCTATGGCATCTTCCGTTATCTGCTTCCGGCTGTAATTATAGAACAGCATCATGATGCAGACAAAAACTATCAGCGTGAAAGACAGCACATAAATGCTTAGTTTGGTGGCAAACGATGGGGAAAAAAATGCTTTCATGGAGGAATGATTATATAATTAGGGGGATATGGTGATGTGCAGTGTTGTTTATTTTACAAAATCCTCGTAACGGATACTGGCACTTCCGGCAGGCGTCAATATCATTGCAGCGCGTGCAAATCCTTCCCGGCTGAGGCGGTAGGTACGTTGTCCGCTTTGCTGGTCCACTTGCAGGCGGAGAACTTCCTCCAGCATTTTGCGTTGGTGGTAGCGATTGGTGCCTATATTGCCCTTTTTCACTTCTTCCATAACCATATCGAGGGCTTCTTCACGGTGCTCGTTGGTCCATGCCCAACCACGCATACTGGCTTTTACCAGTTTGCGCACGACTTCCGGATATTGGTTATAGAACTCTTCCGTGACGTACAACCCATCTTCAGGCAGGTTGTAGCCATAGTCGGCAAGACGTATGGAGTATATCGAATCAACGTTCATCCCGTATTCCGATAATTGGAGATACTCATTATAACTTCCTACCAGGCAAGGATCGGCAGCCCCGGAAAGAAACACATTGACTCCGCTGTTGAACCGTATCCATTCTACCTGTTTCAGGGCGTAATGCTCTGCAAGCCGGTCAAGTAGTTTTTGGCTCAGATGATTCCATACGGCTATCTTCTGGTTTCGAAGAGATTCCTCGCCTTTAAGAGGAGAGTGGCTGATAAGCATCAGACTGTTTTCCTGTGAGGTCTGCATGACGTTTACTACACGTGCGCCTGCAAGCCGCTCCATGAATGCGTATGAAAGGTTCATGATTACTACCGGGGCACGACCTTTCTCCATAAACGAAAAAGAGCTTTCTGAGATGGCAGGATGTTGTACGCATACGTCAATTCCCTCCTCCTTATAGAATCCCAGCTTATCCGCCACGTAATAACCGGTAAATTGGGCTTGGGCGGTCCACTTCGGGGTGAGCATGATGCCTTGTGCTTTAGTCTGGGGTGAAGCAAGTAGTAAAGGCAATAGGAAGATGCTGAAAATAAATCTTTTCATCATAATATTTACCGGATATTAAAGAGAGAAGTGCAGCCTGTCATTTCAAAGATGTTTTTTATTTCCGGCCTCATAGCCTCGATAATCAAACTTCCCTGATTTTTCTGTACGCTCTTTTGCAGGATAAGAAAGCATCGCAGGCCGGAACTGCTGATGTAGGACATTTGTTCGCAATTGACGATGATATTGGGCTTGTCTTCTTGAAGCAAAGGCTGTATGGCTATGCTGAAGTCGCGGGCGTTGGCTGTATCCAACCGGCCTTTTATATCCAGTACAATGATGCCGTCTACTCTGCAAATGTTTGTGTCCAGCAGAGCGTCCGGTTTAAAGTCTATATCCAACCGTTTCACTAGAGTCAGCAGATTTTGGGTGTCCGTAGTTCGGTAGTTTACTTCGTCCATTGTGCGGTGAATAAGGAAATGCCCTAATCCTTTGGTGAGCTGCTCTTCGAGGGATGGCTTTTCATCCGGACTTTTTTTCTGGAACGGATCAACTGCGATTCCTTCGTCCGTGATCTGGAAAGTCAGCCTTCCGGGAGTGATATGTGCCTGAAGCTGAATTTCGCTTGATTCTCCTTTCGGATAGGCGTATTGAATGATGTTGGCTATTATCTCTTCTATCGCGAGATTCATGCTCATCGCTATTTCCGAGGGGATGTTGAGTGATACTCCCAATTCTTCCATAAATTGGGAAATACGCCCGGTCTCATTCAACTTGTTGTTGATAATAATTTCTTTTTCCATGTTCTTTCGTTAATGCTTTATAGTAACGTGTATAGTAGCTGGCTTAATATGTGCAAATATCCCTATTTCCCTTTATATCGAACGGTCTTCCTCGCTTAAAAGCGTCCCACTTTGGGTGGAATGGCTGAAATGGTACTTAATACTACTTGAAAATGGTACTAAAAAGATTGTATATATTGCCCCATAGTTGATAAGTTTTATAACTTTGCGCCAGAAAAATATATCGGATAAACGAACACCTGTAAAATAAAAAGCGAAAGGAAAAAATGACCAGTGTAATCATGTTGTTTATAGAGCTGCTGCTCGATATCGTCGGTCTTGTTACAGGAGGGATTATCTGGGCACATTCTTCTGAAAGCAAAATTCGTAAGGCTTGGGGAATGTTGGCTACCACTCTGTCGCTACTTCTGCTGTGCGATAATATAGAGTGGATGTGGCTTTTTAGCCGTGGAGTGGAGGAGATACCCCGTTTCGTTGAGGTGCCTATGGATCATTTGTCTATTTGGCATATTGTACGCGTGATTTTCTTTTTCCAGCTCTTTTCGCTATTTCCCATTGCTTCACTGAAGCCTGGATGGATGACGCTGACAAGGATCACCAATTATTGCATTCCTATACTGCTGATTGTTTGCATTGCTTGCTGTTATCAGTTCTTTAACGGGCATTATACGATGCTGAAGTCCTTCGCTGCTATTGGAGAGAATCTGGGAAAGCAGGATGTAGTGGTCAGACTGGTGTTGTTTGTCATCAGTGTATTGATGCCTTCCTTGAACTTTCTTCTTCCTTATCTGAAGCGTTGGATACCTATCCGACGGGTACAGAGTAGGGGGATGTATATTTATATGGGATGTTTTGGATTGATTATGTCGGGGTATATCTGGCTGATGTTAGGAACCAGTGGTTTATGTTTTAACCTTTTCGGGTATTTTGTGGTTGTGCCTACTATCTTGCTGAATATACTCTATCTGCGCAATGATAACCCGCTCTCTTTACCGCCATTGCCGGTAATTGATTTAAGCCGGCAGGAAATAGAGGCAATCAAGGAAATTGAAGTGTCTCCCGTAGTGCTTGAACTTAGTGAGCAACTGATGGCCTTTATGAAAGGGCATACACCTTTTACCAATCCCCAATATTCATTGCAGAATGTGTTGACGGATATAGGAACCAATGAGCACCGGTTCAATAAGGTATTGCGTTACAATGGTTTCTCGGGGTTCCGGGATTATATTAATTTCAATCGCCTGCAATACTTTAAGGAGCAGGCGGCTTTACGGAAAGAACTGACAGTGAAAGAACTTATGTTTATGAGTGGATTTACTTCGCGTTCCAGCTTCTATCGCTATTTCGCCAGTATTGAGAAAATGTCTCCGAGCGAGTATATGGAAAGACTTCAGCAGGAAGGTTAGGGGATTTTACCACAGAGTAACACTGAGTTTCAAAGAGTTCAATATGCAATATATGCAATTAAAGAAATAAGATTCTGTGAAACTCAGTGTTACTCTGTGGTGAATCATTGTATCTTATTCTTTTTCTTCCACTGCTCGTACTTCTTCAGCACTTTCAGTCCGTCGCTATTATACCAACTATATCCGTTACGGCGTTCGTGTCCTATTTCTGAGATATCGAACTTCTTCACTCCATCGCGGTCACTGAAGAAAGGACGGTTATCTTCCAGTGTATAGAAGCGTGCCCACAAAGGAGGACAATCCGTACATGGTACCATGCGGTAGTCTTTCTTTCCTTCGTCATTGGTGAAGAACTCTTTCTTTATGCCTTCAATCTTGGATGACTTGAACCATTCAACTGCATTTTCTATACAGTTGATAACCTCTTGTGAGGGATTGGGCAGAGACATTAATAGAATGACTATTTCGTCAGACTCTTGTCCGCTCAGTGAGGGTAACTCATAGGCGCGTGCTTTAGCGGGAGCAAGGGTATGTTCGTCATGTTGTGCACACCAGACGGTTGGTTTGCCATTTAGGACAACTTGCGTTTTGAGGATGCACTCCACACCTTTGTTGAATGCGGTGCGAGCACGGTTACAGATGCTGTCGGGGACATATTCATAAGGGGCTTTCTTTTCGTATACCTCGCGCAGAAGTTCCATTACATTTACCATCGCGTTGTCATTGTAGGTGATATGTGTGTAGTAACCTTTGGGACGGGGCCAGAACTGAGGCCAGCCTCCATTGGGATATTGTGCTTTGAGGATATAACGGATGCCGTCCAACGCACTGTCTCTGTATTTCTTAATATGAGTAGCCAGATACAGGCGGGAGAGGTATTGG
>ULNL01017228.1_pt1 | contig 22673 bp, 30 predicted proteins | sample 1951901 | NCBI WGS metagenome assembly ULNL01 (sample SAMEA4835575, study PRJEB28245) | human gut metagenome | biome: gut microbiome; material: fecal sample | place: Denmark | collected 2008
CGAGGCCCAGCGGCTGCGTCAGATGCTGATCGCCGCGGGTATCGACCCGGACGCACAGTAGAGAGGCAAACAGGTACGTACAAAAAGCATTCGCTTTCGCAGGCAAGGTGCGTACATGTCACACCCCCGGCTTGGAGGTGCCGGGCCGGGGGCTATTTTAAACACTTAAACGTATGAAACTGCATTTAACTAATTTCGGTAGATTCGACAAATTTACAATCGACTTTGAGAGTAGGACGTGGCCCAATGGGGCGGGTAAAACAACGCTTATAAATGCGTATCTATTCGCATTGACGGGGCGATGTCTAACGGGGTTCCAGCCCCGACGAGTAGACGCCCCGGACGACGAGACGACCGGGGTAACAGTCGAGGGGTGGCCCGCCCCCACCATAGAGGTACGCCGCACGTTGTCGCCCAAAGGTTCGACTTGCTTGTATCTTAACGGCGACATGGCTACGCAAACGGAATTCGCCGACATCCTCGCGCAACGGTTCGGCATACCTATTGACCTCGTAGTCGCGTGTGCTGACGCAAATCTTCTGACCGATCCGGCGCTTACCGCCGAGCAGTTACGCCGCTTATTGGTGCGTGCGTCCCTCGTCGAGAACGACGAGGCGACAAGCCTCCGACGCGAGCGTGATGCCCTGCGCAAAGCACGCAAGACAGCCGAGCAATATGCGTTGACCACCGTGGCCGTCCCCCAGCGTACTGTCGAGCCGCTGACAACGGCCGAGACGGACTACGTGACGCGAGCAGGTGAGCACGTTGCGACGCTCAACCGGATCGGGCCAACGTTGCCGACCGTCTGCCCTACGTGCGGCAAGCAGTACACAGCCGCCGAGATCGACGCCGTGCGCCGCGAGCGGGACGCCGCCGCCAAAGCCTACCAAGGTATGCGGGCGGAGGTGGAGCGGATCACCGAGCGGCTCAAAGCCTACAATGCCGAGACTGCCGCAATCGAGGAGGCGGAAGCGATCATATCGCGGGCGTCCGGTGCACGCCGCCGCGTGCAGGAGATCGATACAGAGATCGCCGCGCTGGAGGAGCAAATCCGGGCCGCTGATGCGGCGGCAGTTCGTCCCGCCTTGCCGGACGACGTGCGGATCATTACCGAGACGACGGCCAAAACGACCGGACGGACCTCGTCCACCTGCACACTCACCTATAAAGGTGTGCCTCTTAAAAGCGTCAATCGAGCCAAGCGCGTAGAGATATGCGTGCGTATATTGGAGACGGCGCGAGTGATGACCGACACAGTCGACAAGATACCGATCATCATCGACAACGCCGAGAGCGTGCAGGGGCTTGATGACGTGCGGAACGTGATACGTTTCACCGTCGGAGAGTAGAGGGGTAGCGTTACTTGCGTAAGACGCAACACGGTGGAGCGAAACCACGTAACGCACGAAGCGGGCGATATTGCCCGCAAACTTAAACACTCAAAACTATGTACACACGTCAGGACTATATTAACCACAAATGCACGCACCGCGAATATTTCGCACAGTTCGTGAACGTTATGCAAAAGCGTATGATTCTTTCCCGTTGGACGGCCGAAGAGTTAGCAAAGGCATGGGAGAACGACGAAGCGTTTAATACGCAATTTACTCCGATTAGGGAGTGGGACAAGATACTTTGCCCGGTAGACCCCCGCTTATTGGACGCGGTTGGGGAGAGTTCGACACCCTCAACGCGCGTATGTATTCTTAAAGAAGCCGCACGGCAGATCGTAATGGAGCACTACGAAACGTGCGGGCGGGTGTACGATCAATTCAAATACAAAATTCTTTATTTAAGAGACGATCCGGGCCACTACGAGAGGTGCACGATGGATGTAATAGCTACGGACAAGGAGCACGCACAACGTTTGTTCGAGAAGGCCCACCCGGCGTTCCAATTTTTATCGGCAACAAAGTACAGCAAACACAACGCTATTACAGACAGGTGGGAGCGCATAGCAGACTGTTAAAGGTATGGAGGAGGAACGTAATGATATGGCAATTTTGCTCGCAATATGCGGGGGTCTGCTGTACGTAATTATTATAATAGTAATCGTAGCATCGTTTATATCATGGTTATAGCAAAGATCGGTAACCCGATAATCCCGGACACGTCGGATGCGTCACGTACGCAATACGAGCAGTTAAAAAAGCTATCCGACGAGTACGGCGTAGACGTGACCCTTTTCCCTGCAAAAGGTACGCAGGAATACAATGATTGGTATGCAAACTTCCCGCGTGCGGCACGGTCCGGCATAAAGATCGAAACGCGGGACGGGAGTAAAACGTATCAATACCCCAAAGAGCTTACTATTGACTGGCTTTTGCAAAAAATGGCAAGTGCGGGCGGAGCGATCAGCCAAGCGGCACAATGGAAAAAAGTGCCGCGTGTCTTTATTAACATCATAAAGCAATGGGACGAACTGGTTGATAAGGGTGCGACGATTACGGTGGAGAGCGGTGGGTATTGTCTGAGGTATGGCAACTATTGCTGTTTTGTCACGGAGAGCAAATGTGAACTCGCGTACAATCATTATCCGGCTGTGGCTGATCGGTTGGACGCACTCTACCAGAGAGCGCAGGAGACAGCCCGCCTGCGTGCTTTAGCCAAAATGCACGGTTTACAATAGCGCGTCTTATCCGGCGGTCTTTGATCGGGCCGCCGGGTCCTAATAATTTAACATAATTAACTATGAATAACATCATCGTCTTAACGGTAACGGTGCACGCAAATTATATCCAAACGAGCGTGCGCAAGTACCTCACACCTTTAAAATATGTGGGGTACGGGTTCGGGTGTGCCGACATCCCCCGCGCCATCATGGAATGCGATAGTGTCGAGGGCATCAATGATCTGATACGCAACGTATTTTCATCCGGGGTCGAGTCGCCGGACGAGTGCCTGCCCGAATTCAAAGGCTGGTTTACCGTGTGTGTCGAGTTCCCTAACGGGGACGACATGAACGAGTTCGACGTGCGTGAGTTTCGCGTTGTGCACGAGAAACGGGGCGGCCGTGACCTCGTGAATGCGTTCGCAAATCCTGCATTCCGTGCCCTGCGGCGTAAGGTACTGACAAACCTATTCACGGCTTTGTCCGAACGCGACGCCGACAAAGTGGATCAAGTGCTCAAAGCGATTGAGAATGCGAGTGGTGCAAAACTAAATGTATAAGGTATGGGAAGGATAGGAAGGAAAACGCATGATAAAGGTATGAACGTAAATATAGTACACTCCGGCAGTAGTGGTAACGCTGCGTCTATCGACGACTTTCTGATTATCGACGTAGGTTGGCCCGAGGTGCCTAAAGGTGAGCATGTACTGCTTACCCACAACCACACAGACCACACAAAATACCTCGATAAGGTGGGGGGATTACCTACCTACTGCACCCCCGAGACAGCCGACAGATTGGCCCAAAAGTGGCCTTTCCTGGCTTTCTCCAGTCTTGCCCCCGGTGACGTTAAAGTGCTGTGTTCCAATGAGTTCCAATACACCATTAAGATCATTCCCTTGCGTCATGATGTCCCGTGCGTGGGGTTCGAGATACAAAGGTGTGCACGGTCGGAGTACGCCGAGCCGCAAACGATTCTTTGGCTTACCGATTTTAACGAGATCGTGGACGAAAAGTACATCATTCGTGCGTTGAGAGACAAACGTTTCGATCATATTTATATAGAGTGCAATAATACGTTATCAACGGGCGACATGATGGACTTATTTTTCACGGACGAGGTACCGCGTGACGAGTTCCATCGACGTAAGTCCTACCAAAATCATTGCAACGTAGATTATCTTATTGGTCTTTTTACTCGTGCGGGCTACACACCGGACCGTCGGTACGAACTCCCGGTTACGTTGTTGCATAAGAGTTCGTATTACTACTTAAATCATTCCGAACGTATTGTCGAGTTATGTAAACTCGCTAACGTTATAAATCCTTTAATTTAATTAAACGTATGAAAAGCTATTGTGATTTGAACATTCTTATGAGCGCAAAATTCGTTGAGTACGAAAATGGCGCTTTGGAGGTTAAGATCGGGAACACGGTCGAAAAATTCCCGAATCCCGACGTATCGACGGCCTGCCACGTCATCGGACTGATCGAAACCATCAAGCAGTCAAAGGGTCTGTGGGAGGCTTTGATCGGGGAGGCGGGCGAGGCCGACGCACTCAAAGGCCTGCACGACTATATAAAAGACTGCATGGACTTACGCGAACAGATCTGTGTGCGGGATACGCCGTTGCGGTTTGGGGTAAGCAACGGCGTAACGCTGAACGTTACGGACAAAAACGTGACTACCCTCGCTTGCCTTTTCTCTTTGGAGGGTGACGAAAATGGGGTAAAACGTCTCAAAGAGTACTACATTAACGCGCTCAAAAACGCATAACACATTTCAAACCAATTAAACAATTTAAACGTATGGACAGATTCCAAATTAAAGGCGCACCCGTGTGCCGTGTCGTGTACCCCGCAGGCCTTTTCGAAAAGAAGGCAGTAAAAGGTGTGGAGGGTGACCCCAAGTACAACGCAATCATCCTCGTACCCAAAACGGACGAGGACAAAGTCAAACAGATTAACGACCGTTTCGCCGAAGCGTTCGCAGAACTTCAGTCGAAAGGGTTCAAAGGCAAGAACGCGAAAGCGATCAACCCTAAAAATAACTGCTGGGTCGACGGTGACGAGTTCGCCGATATGAACGACGGCAAAGAAGCGTTTCGGGGGTATATGATGCTCAAAGTAGCGTCCAAGAATTTCCGCCCGTTGGTATCGGACATGCGACGCCGTATGATTATCAACGGTGTGCCCATGCCGAACGTGTCGGTGGAAAATCTTTCCGACGAACGTTTGGAGGACGGTGACTACATCATCGCAAACGTATCGTTCTGGACGTATTACAACTCCACCGCGCAGGGCATCGGTTGCAATGTTCACGCTGTGGTGAAGTATGCCGACGGTGAACGTATCGCCGGAGCGTCGAACAACGTCGAAGACTATATCGACCTCGGAGAGTACGAGTAGTACGTTTCGACTGTACGTCAAACAGTCGGGTAGCGAGAACAGAGCACGTAACGTGCGCGGGGGCGGGTCCCGCACTCGCGCAAATCATCTAAATCCACGTATATGAAAGTATTAAGTTTATTCGACGGTATGTCATGCGGAAGGGTAGCACTCGAATCCCTTCAAAAGAAAGTAGACGTATATTACGCAAGCGAGATCGACGTGTTCGCCATAGAAAACACCCAGCACAATTTCCCGGATACTATACAACTTGGTGATATACGTGGTTGGAGAGACTGGAATATAGATTGGGATGGTATAGATTTAGTATTAGCCGGGTCCCCGTGTCAAGGTTTCTCCAGTCTGGGACGTAAAAAAGGGCTCCATGACGAGAGGTCCGGTTTAGTATTCGTATTTTTTGACATACTCAACTATGTAATGTCAAAAGACCCCAACGTAAAATTCTTACTTGAAAACGTTAAGATGGACACCAATATAGAATCTATTATAACTAACGCGCTTGGGGTTGAGCCAATTACGATAAACTCCAAGTTAGTTAGCGCCCAAAATAGGGTGCGTATGTATTGGACTAACATAAATAACGGAAAGATACCGCAACCAGTAGACAGAGGGTTGCTACTTAAAGATGTTATTATGACAAACGTCGATAGTAGGTACTTCTTTACAAAATACACTACGTATAGAATAATGACGGAGTATCCCAGTAGCGCAAAGTCCGTTTTGGATAAATCGCGATGTCTGACAACTGGATGTGGCCGTAACGTAGGAGGTAGGGGGTCCTATTTAGTGCAAAATGGGGGCATACGTAGGCTCACCGTTAGAGAATGTGCAAGATTGCAAACAATACCTGAAGAGTATGAATTTGTAGTACCGGAAGGTGAAGCTTATAAATTGATAGGTAATGGCTGGACCGTGGAGGTTATAAAACACATACTGAGTTATGCATAGTATAATTTTGTTTTTAGACTTTGAGACGCGCAGCGTACGAATGAAAGCCGTGCGCACCTATCGAAGACGATAACGGTGACCTGCCTTTTTAAAAGGGACGCGTTGCATAGAGGGGCTAAAGCCCCGCCGGGCGGGACGGCACAACGTGCAAATTTTCAACTTATTAAAAGTATGATACGCAAGAACTACAAACAAATTCTGTTCCTCGACTTCGAGACACGCTCGGAGTTGGACGTGCAGGACGTCGGGTCCCACAGGTATGCGCGCCATGCGTCTACGGAAATGACGCTTATCTCGTGGGCGTTTAATGACGATACGGCGTGTACGTCTCGTGAAATGCCGGAGGAGGTATACAAAGCAATCGAAGACTGTGATATGTTGAAAGTCGCGCATAACGCCGAGTTCGACGCGGCAATTGCGATCCATGTATTAGGTATCGACACACGTTTGTGCGATTGGTACGATACCGCCTACGTTGCGGCATACTACGGCTTGCCCCGTAAGTTGGGCTTCCTTGCCAACGTACTCAAAACGCAGGCCAAAGCATCGCCGGAGCAGATGTTACATTACGCAAAGCCCGTAAAGAAAGCCGCACCTGCTGATTCGATGGATTTATTCGGCGTACCTACTGACACCGAGTACAACGAAATGAAGGAGCGTTTTTCAGAATCGTTCGAGAAGTCCGTATGTGTAGGTAGGTATAACGAAGACGTGCGGATCGTCGAAACGGCGGAGCACTTGCGCGTATGCCTCGAATACGTACAAGGTCTGCGCAACAGCCCTATGGTAAAATCCGTCATGCAGTACGGACAGGAGTTAATCGAAATTGAACGTACCTTATTGTTCAAACTGTACGCAGTTTCGGACGTGGAGGTGATGCGGCAGGCGTATAATATTATGTCTCCGCTTCCGAGCATCGAGTGTTTCGTAATGCAATTTACGTTTTACATGAACTTCGACGGCGTACCGTTCGACATGGACCTCGCCACGCAGATCGAAACACTCGCGCATAAGTACGCAACGGATGCGGGCGAGGAGGCGCGACGACTGTACGGCGTGGAGAACCTACGCTCTACGAAACAGGTGCAGGCCGCTTTAGCCTCGTGCGGGGTTTCGCTCACCTCCCTTAATAAAAAGGCACGCGAGGGGATCGAGCACCCTATTTTGGTGTTGCGCGATCAAGCTACCGGGGCTGCCTTTTCGAAGATCAAAACGGCCCGCGAGCGAATTTGCCCGGACGGCCGTCTGCATGGTGAATTCGTAGGACACGGCGCCCACACGGGCCGCTGGAGTAGTCGCGGCGTGCAGTTGCAAAATTTTGCACACGGAGGAGACGACACGTCGACAGACCTGTCTAAAGTACAAAGCTACGATCACTTGCGTAAGCATCTGCGTTTGTGCATCTACGGAGCAGGTAAGGACTTCGTGTGCGCAGACCTTTCGCAGATCGAGGCGCGTGTGACGGCATGGCTTGCGCAATGCAAGTGGCGCATGGATGCATTCGCCAACAAAGAGGACATATATTCACGCTCGGCTGAACGTATGTTCAACATCCCGGAGGTACACAAAGGTATGCCGGAGCGACAGATGGGTAAGTGCGCGGAACTCGGGTTGGGGTTTGGCGGGGGTCCGAACGCAATTGACCGCGTCGCCCCCGACTTTTTCCGCACGGTAGGGCTTGAAAAAGTTACGGAGATCGTGCGTAAATGGCGTGAAGCAAATCCCGAGATTTGCGATTTGTGGCGTAGGCTGGAGCGTGCGTTCCGTGAATCTTTAAGATCGAGCGTATGTCGTGTAACCGTTGTCGATAGCGTGCGTCTCGTCTTTAAGTATGACGGGCGAACCGCTTCGATCACTCTACCCAGCGGGCGTGCCTTATATTATAAAGGTGTGCATATGGACGAACGGCACGATTTGTATTACCTCGATTACTCCCGAAGCGGAGAACACGCCGTGCGGACGAAGATATGGGGCGGCGTACTGACGGAGAACATTGTACAGGCGATAGCACGCGACATACTGGTCGATATTATGCGTCGCGTACAAAACGCATACTGCACATATAAGTGTGTGGGTACCGTCCATGACGAAGTGTGGTATCTTGTCGACGATGGCGCCGAAGCGTACGCAAACCTTATACAAGAGATGGAGCGACCCATTGAGTGGGCACCGGGTCTTGTTACGACAGGCGACGGGTTCTATTCTGACCGATACATTAAATAACTAACCGATATGAAAGACGTAACTATAACCATTGACGGTGAGACCCATAAACTCGTATATACCGAATCAGACGGTACGCACGACTGCGATCTGTGTTCGTTGAGTTTGGTGTGTAACGATTGGACCGATCCGATCTGTAAATTGAGCGAGGCAGACCTCGACAAATCGTTTTACTTTGAGCGGGTGCTGTAAAAAAAAAAAAACAACTATGGTTTATGACATAGCGTTAGGAGCAAAACGTACGGCCACAAGCGTACAACAGCAATACCAATGGGAGTGGCCCGAGATCGTCAAACGTCTAAAGGACGTCGCATACACGCAAGAGACTATGCGGCAGTACTCGGACATGACGAAAGCCCAGCGTGTCGAAGTAAAGGATGTAGGTTTTTTTATCGGAGGGCTTGTAGCCAAACGTAAAGTATCGTACCGTCAATTACTCGTTATCGACATAGACGAAGCCGACGTGCAGACCTTAAAAAATCTACACGAATGGCTGTACGGTCGTCAATACATTATACATTCGACCCACAGTTCGACACCGACAGAACCGCGTTATCGTGTAGTCGCGCCGTTGTCTCGTATTGTAGTTGCGGACGAGTACGCCGCGATGATGCGCATACTACACGACCAGTTCAATCTGCCCCTCGACACGTCTACGTTCGACTTTAATCGTATAATGTTCCTCCCGTCCGTACCAAAAGACGCAAAGTACTACTTCGATGCGCACGAGGACGGCGAACCGTTGGACGTAGACGAAATCCTCGGACAACGCAAAGATTGGAGGGACTTATCGGGTATTGAAGTGCCCACAAAGGTACGTGTACAGGACCCTAAATTCAAGGGTGGCATTATCGGCGGCTTTTGTTCGAAGTATACGATACGTGAAGCAATCGAAACATACCTGTCTGATGTGTGGATTCCTACTAATAGCGGACGTTATACGTTAGCAGGCGCGACGACATACGGTGGAGGTGTGATCTATGAGGACAAATATTTGTACTCCAATCACTCGTCAGACCCCTATTTAGGTAGGTGCCACAATGCGTACGATGCCGTGCGTCTATACAAGTTCGGAGAGGGTAAACAGGGTGAAGCGGCGATGGCCGCGCTTTGCGATTCTCTCGGTATTAAGCCGGACAGCGGGAAAGCACACAGGCTTACGTTGGACAGTATGTCTGACGAGGAGGCCAAAGCGATCCTTAACGAACGTTTGGAGGTGGACAATAAGGGCAATCTTACGAAAACGTTGAAAAACGCGGAGTTAATACTTACCTACGACCCGGACGTGCGGGACGTATTTGGGTACGATCAGTTCTCCGAGATGCCCGTGCTGAAAAGACTACCTTACTGGCGTACCTCACAGGTACGCATAGACAACGAGGATTGCAAGAACTTGCAGGAGTACATCGACATGGAGGATGTGGACGAGAGTTACCTGCGTCTGCATTTCGAGGAGAAATACGAGTTCGATTCCCGTATCGTATTGAACGATGCTTTGAACATCGTTGAGCATAAGAACGCTTTTCACCCCGTGCGTGACTACCTTAACTCGCTTAAATGGGACGGCGAAAAACGTTTAGAGACGATATTTATCGACTGTTTCGGTGTGGCCGACACGCTATACTCACGCGAGGTAGGCATAAAGTTTTTCGTTGGAGCGGTACGGCGTGTGTTCATGCCTGCATCAAAGATGGACTACATACCTGTGCTGGTATCGGAGGAGGGTCTCGGTAAGTCACGCTTCATTCGACGTATGGCGAAACTATGGGGTAGCGATACGTTCTACACGTTTAACGGCAGTAAAGAGGCGTACGAGCAGTTGCGCGGCGTGTGGATCATGGAGATTCCCGAGTTGAACGGCGTGCAGAATCGCTCCACCAACAGCCGTAAAGCGTTTGTAACCAAAGGTGAAGACCGTTATCGCTCGGCATACCTTAAATACACAAAGACGTACAAACGTCAATGCGTGTTTATCGCCTCGTCGAACGACGTCGTTTTTCTCGACGACCCGTCGGAGGACGGTCGGCGTTGGTGGGGTTTGATGTGCAACCCGGAACGTATTACGATCAGCGTGCACGACGATGCGTTCCTCGACCTTGTGGACAAATACTGGGCCGAAGCCGTACACTACTATTTACAAGGTGTGTTGCCCGTATTGTCGCAGGAGGCGGAGGAGCAAGCACGAGAGGTACGTAACGTGCATCGTGCGGAAGATTTGGACCTCGGTTCTTTGCTCGATTATCTTAACATGCCCGTACCCGATAACTGGGACGAGATGTCAACGTTCGAACATAAAGATTATTGGGAAGACAAAAAAGAGGTATGGACAGGTAAGCCCCGTGAGTACATTTGTACGCAGGAGGTAGCACGAGAGTTTTACGGGTATGATCGTAAAGAGATGAATACGGCCATAGGTCGTAAAGTAGCAGACGCGATACGTGCGACTAAAGTATACCGTCCTACGGGTAAAAAACGTATCTTCGGTATTTATGGGTCCTCGCTTGCGTGGATAAGAAACCCCGAAAAGAAAAAAAAATAGTATGAATCCAGTAGTAGATTTTTTCCACATAGAGATGTCGAAATTCAATGTGCCGTATGCTCTGTGTGAACAACTTGCCAAATTTGGCCACACACCTTACCTTGCATGGACGGCAAGACGTTTGGTAGACCGGAAAGATAAAAACGGTTCGATATTGGCGATGTCCATGCTTATGGACGAAACCGTACCGTTGTCGCGTATACGTTACGCGCTGTACAGTTTCGAGACGCGACCCATCAAAGAGTTGCAAAAGCTACCCAACTACGAAGCAGTGATGGGGGTGGTAAAAAAGGAGTACAAATTTCCCGAGTTTTGGGATGACATTGTACGATATAACTACCCGCATTGTGTGCAACTGGCCGTTATCATCCTCTTCGAACAAGGTTTGAGCGCGAAGGACGTCATGTCTCAATTAAAGGTATGTCAGTCTATGGTGTACAAAATACGTAGTACATACCTTAAAGATAAACTTAAAGAACTGGCGAAGCCATGATAATTAACCTTTCGAGTAAACCGTACTCTAAATTTTACGCGGCGCAGAAACTTGCGCTTAACGGGGAGCGTATTATAGAGGTTAACCCCTCAACCTTCCCTGCATTTTGCGATGCGTACGATAAACACGAGTACCTTATCACAGCGGTAATTGTGGACAAAGAGGATTTTGTGCTCGCAAATGACGTGATTAATTACGTTGATGATCGGCTGACACGGGTCGTCACGTTGGATGTGACGATTGACCCGGACACAGGAACGCATAAATTTAACGACTATGAGTAAGAAAATTTATAGCGAGAAACTCGTTGCGAAATACCTACTCAACGTAATAAAGGAGGCCGACGGCCTTATCTTTAAGATGCACCCGATAACCAACAAAGGCATCCCGGACTATCTCGTGCATTGTAACGGGCATACCTTTTATGTGGAGACCAAGACCACAGGAAAGGTATGCACGGAAGCACAAGTGTTTTTTCACAAGATGCTTAAAGAACAAGGAATAGAAACGTATGTGTTAGACGTACCTGTTCATAATCTCCAAGAACTTCAAACATTATCTTACAAAACGTATTAGCTATGGCAAGAACAAACAATGATGAACAGCAGGACGCACTGAACATCCTGCTGGCAACTATCGAAGTAGCAGCGGCAAATGTAAAAGGTCGGCATTGGTTGGTGTCGGGAACACATTTCCGTTCACTCCATTTGGAGTTCGACGACGTGTGGAAAACACTCCTCGATGCCGCCGACAAGGTGGCCGAGACGCAACGTGTAATCGGCGGCGTGCCTTACATTGGTTTGTCCGAATTTGTCGAAAGGTCAATCGTTGCGGAAGACCCGCAAACCGCAATTGGGGCAGAACTGATGGTCGAACGTACACGCAACGAACTCAACGTGCTTATCGAGAGCATTCACAGCGGAGTGCGGGAAGACTTTTTCGACCCCACCACCGAGAACGACGTACTGAACATTTCGAGTGCGCTCCGTCATCACATCCTGTTTCTCGACGGTTTCCTTGCAAACTGGACGGCGGCCGTATGATCTACCTCGTGTGTATGATACTGCTCGCCATGATCTTTGCACCACTCGTGATACTGGTGTATATCCTGTACCGTAAAGTGGTAAAGCAACGCGAATGGAACGAGTATAAAAAGCGTAACAGATGGTAGAGTTACGAGAGTACCAAAAGAACATCGTGCGTGTAGAAATGGAGCGTAAGAACGTTCTGATCGTCGCGCCGATGGGTGCTGGTAAAACGTTGGCAACGCTGACTGCGACCGCCGCTTTGATCGTACGAGAGGACTTAAAGAACATACTTATAATAGCCCCAAAACGTGTAGCATCGAGCGTGTGGTCGCAGGAAGCGGCTACGTTTAACATGGGCCTAAACGTACGTTACTGTGAAAAAGCGTTGGACGTGAAGTTGTTCCTTATGTCCCCGGAACCCCACAAGGTATGCGTGTGTAGTGTGACCCGCATTAAGGAAATCCCGCACGGTTGCTGGGACTGCGTCATCATCGACGAATCTACCTTAATGAAGCATAAGCAATCGTTACGTAGTCGCGAAGCCCGACGTATCTGTAATAAAGTACCGCGACGCATCCTGCTGTCCGGCACACCTGTACACAACGGGTATATAGGCTTGTGGCATCAATGTTTCCTGTTAGACGGTGGGGCGGCGTTAGGTCGTACGCTCGGAGAGTTCTACCGCCGTTACTGTCGTGTGAAATACCAAGTGAACGGCGTAGTGTCGATTTACGAGGTAGACCCGTCGCAGGTGGATCAACTGATGAACGACTGCCGACACTTGGTGTACATCGTCAAAAATAGTGTCGCCTTACCGGAGTGCCTTTATAAGAATGTGTACGTCGATCTGCCGAAACGTCGTATGACGGAGTATAAAACGTTCGAAGAGACGAACGTACTTGCGTTCGAAAAAGAGAATGGGGGCAAACCTTATGGGGGAGACGAGAAAGCGTTTCTTGCGTTCTCTCGCACGTCGCTCGGTATGAAACTACGCCAATTTGCATCCGGGTGTGTGTACTTGGACGATACGAACGAAACGTATGACGTGGTGCATACCGAGAAAATAGAGGCTCTTAAAGACCTCCGAGAATCGTATGACGGGGGGATGCTCGTGGCCTATGGATTTAAGAGCGAGTACGAGGAGTTAAAAAAAGCCTTCCCGACGGCCCGGCGCCTCGATACGCCGCAGGACATCGCCGATTGGAACGCCCGGAAGATCGACATGGCGCTGGTCCATCCGGCGAGTGTAGGCCACGGTCTTAACTTACAGTTTGGCGGATCGGTCGCTGTTTGGTACAGCCTTACCTATGATGCCGAACTTTACGCACAGTTGAACAAACGTCTGCATCGAAGCGGGCAACGTGAAACTGTAAGTATTATCCATCTTATCACTCGTGGAACAATCGACGAGAAAGTACTCAAAATTTTACAGCGCAAAGAGCGAGACGCAGAAACCTTTTACACTTCAATGTAATGATACTGGATTGGATCGTTTTTATTATACTGTTACTATTCGTAATTGTAGGGGTAATAGTACTCCTTGGCTTTCTTCTCAAATTAGTGTACGCTATTCTCGAATGGATAATAGATTTATAGTATGGCAAAGATAATACCCGATTGGGTCAAAGAAGCACTTAACGAGAAGTTGGCACGCGGCGACATTGGTTTCGCGTCGTGCGGTGTCTATACGGTTTACGTTGAGCGACACAACGAATGTTGGTGCGGGCGTTTGGACGCAGACTGCATACCTACTTGGTACGGATGGGAAGGTGAACCCATGAGCCGCCCCGGTGTACGTGATCTTTCATGGAAAGATTTCTACGTAATTTACCAGGTATGAGAGACAAGTACAGAGAATACGATTGCGATTGCGGTCGTGGGCTACGGGATGACGACATACCTATCCGTAAGCAAAAACGAGCGAAACGGTGGGACAAACGACAACGTATAAAACGAGTAAAGCCCGACAAATAGTCGGGCTTTTTGTTATTTAATTAATACAGTCGCGACGAACGCCGCCCATACGATGGCACCGCCCGCGAGTGTTGCGAGGATGTCCTGCATGTCGACTTTCGAATCGATATTGCGTTCCTTCACAAGGGCGGCTGTCATGACAGCGATTACCGACGTCAGTAACGGTACCCACCGCCACAAACTGCCTAAAGGCATGGCTACGATCAATACGATAATCGCGATAGCCGCTCCTACGGCGAAGTGCTGGTACTTGTCTTTGGCAATGGCGTTAAGCCATGCGATGATCTTTTTCATAGTTTCCACATAGCGAATTTTTGGCGGGTACGTACGTACCCGGGGATGTGTTGATAGTTGTAGGCTTCTTTCTCAAAAGAGATGTTTCGGTAGGCATTCCCTTTCATAAAGAGCCGTACCAACCACTCTACAATGTAACAGAGGTAAAACCCAACGTACAACAAGTCTTTCATCTGCTCCGTATGAATAGCTTCGTGGTTAATAGTTGTCCCCGATAGCGGACGGTACTCTTTACGTGCAAATACGATACCGAATAGATTGATTGCGACGAACCCCTTGAAAGGTATTACGCCATTATATACTATTTTCACGGCTGGGAGAAAATTACAGACGTAGGTACGTAACCGAGTTTCGACGGGACCTTCGTTAACATAAACTGAATGGTATCTCCGGAGTTGACGGTATAGGTTTTCGAGTACCGCAAACCTGCTTGGTTTGCAAACGGTAGCGGGTACTCTATTCGTACGTCGACCGTAGTCACAGTATCGGACGAGTACAAGAGCATAAGCGGGAGAACCGCGGGCCAATCCGAAAAGGAAGAACCCAAATTATACGCTCGGATAGTAACCACCAACGGCGATAACGTCCTATTGTACGCTACTTTTGCCGTTTTCATTTCCCATAACCCCGACGCGGTCGATGCGGGGGTAGTAATGAGATCGAGCAGAGAAACTGTTAAAGCGGTGGACGAAGCGGTATAATCATACGGCAAAGACGATAGTACGCAAGGCCGCAACGCGTACGCCAATTTCGGCGTCGTTACGGCGCTATCCGCCAATTTAATCGTTGAGATTGCAAGGTTCTCAATCATCGTCCTGGTAATGGAGAGGTCGGGGATCGAGAGAGGCCCCCTCCACGCCCTGATATTACTCGGTGAGGCCTCGCCAATGAAGACGGCACCCGGTAGGGTCGAATCGTTCGTCGCGATACATGCGTAAGAAAATAACTGTGTAGTGCCGTCCCCCATCACACGATTATCGTCTGTCGGAATCTCCACGCCGTAGATGCTGTCTTCGAAAAATATCGGGTCGCTGTCATCATACAGATAAAGGCGTCCGTTATACGCGATAACTCCGGAAGTAAAGGAATCATCATCACCATTAGCGTTGAACCCGCACAATATACGGGGGGAAGTTTCGGTTCCCTGCGCTAACGCAGTATTAAGACCGTACCATAGGTCAGCAAGGTCTTGGACTTTTAACGGGCGTTTTACGCCCGGATTTGCAGAATTGAGTTTGAGAATAGCCATAACTATTAAGGTTTAGGACCAAAAACTAAATTTATCTTTACGTAAAAAGGTATGAGAAGTTGCAGGTATGCACGTACTTCGTCCTCCGACGCACCGTTAAGAGAAATGTACATATACAACTGATTAGGCGTTTCGACGTATGGTACCAATGGCTCGCTTAACATGCCGTAAGGGAACTCCGGAGTGTTACCGGTACCATTATACGACATGTAATAACTGTCGTCGAGGGACGTATACTCAACAGACACACCTGTAATTTTCTCCAAAACGCGCGTAATTTGGTCTTGGCTGTTAGTGCACTCTGCTATGGCCAACGCGATCAATCTCGCGCGACGGAACGTACGTGAGACGAACGGCAAGCAAAGGCAGAATATGAATTTGTATAAGTTGGAAGCGTTCCCACCTGCGTCGTATGAAAACTCTCGCAGGTAGAACGCAACCAACTTAGGCATGTCAATGTATCTGAACATTACGAAAGCGTTTTAATGAGTGAAGTTGTGATCGGCGTAGCAAACGTAAAGGCGCCGTTTGTGAGGTTGAAAATACCGTCAACAGGTTTGACCGTACGTGTGCTACCATCCAACCCCGTTTCTGTTGCAACAGGATTACTGAAACTTACCGCACGTACCTTTTCATACCTCTGTATTACGTCTACAATTTCGGTTAACGTAACGGTATTGGTCTCTCGCAGGGTCGCTTCGTGAGCCAATAGGTTTGCCGTGATCTGATCTGCGGCGTATTGTGCGTCCGTACCTGTCTGTACATAGATGATAAGTCCGGGATCGGTGATCTTCGCAACGTCCATAGACGTAACGTTCAACTCCAGCCCCATCGGTTGGAACGCTTTGAAATAGGTCTGCAACGAGGTTAACTCGTCAGCGGTGAGTTTCCGCAGATGACCATCCGTGCCGAGTGCGTTGGCAAGCAGGGTCCAGTTCGGATATGCACCGACAACGTATGCCTGCTTGATGATCTGTTTCTCCGTATCGAGCGTAGCGTAATAGCCGCCTTGGTTGATCGGATCGTAGACCAACGAATCGCCGTATTGGAACGCAACGGCTTTCCGACGGTAGTATTCCACCGTCGTGATCTTCTGATTTGCGAGCGCTTCGTTGATGACATTCAACGTATTGTTACGCTCCATCGCCTCGCTGTCGGCCAACGTACCTACTACATCAATGATTTTACTCTCGATGTCTGCGTCCGTTGTACCGAACGTAGGTAACACGGCTTTCAGCGCGTTCGTGATAGTTGTTACTGCACCCATATCCTAAAGGTGTAAGATGTTTCGCCGACCATTAGGGCGATACGAAACGTGAATCCAACGGTAGTTCTTTTCGTCGATCAGTTGATCGAACGGGATTGCGGACTGCGCGATCATGTCGAACAACTCTTTGTTCTTGGTCGGACCGCCAGCCGTAATATCCGCTGCTTCGCCTTTCATGTGTTGCGACGTTGCGGAGCCGCCTACCGCCGCGTTTAACTTCGGACAGCGGTAACCGGAGTTGACAATGATCGGCTTTCCCCACATTCGACGGATCGGGTCCAGTACGTTCCACATCAAAGCGTCAAGTGCGGCCAACGCTTCGGGTGTAGGGGTATTGTCGATCTTTAGTATTCGTGCTGTGTCGGAGCGCGTAAGTTCCGACTTTGTAAAAAACTCTGCCATTATATTACGTATTTAAAAGCGTTTCGATAATCCCTTCCCCATACCTTACAGCGGCCCCGATCCGGTAAAGGTCTGTGGAGTACGGGGCTTTCGCAACGCCGAGCGTGTTATACACTTTCTCAACCTTAATAGTTACGTCCTTACCTGCAAGGTCCGGCGTCCACGTTTGGCCGATGTCTGCAACATCCTCACCCATACCGGGTAGCGTATCGAAACCAATACGTTCGCTGACGGGCAGTTGTCGCAGGATGGCGGGGATGCCCGCCAGCGAGCCGTATAGGTTAAACGCGACGTCGACAATAGTCGTATTCTCTTTAATCTTCATAGCGTCCCGTGAATAAAAGTTGTTCGTCGATCAGTTCGATAGAGACATCTGTCGCACCGTCTTTCTGTGCCTGCTTCTTTGCATCGGCCAGTACCCCAGCGACCTCACCCGCACGCCGATTGATAATCCGCGCCCCGATCTGCGCACCTATCTCGGGCTTGGTGATGCGGCATACCTGTGACACGGCGATAAGCGCGACGTTTTGGTTGTCGATGGTACCTTTTACAAAAGGTCCGTCTTCCGATATAACAACGTCACCGACGTTAAAATCGTACACTATGCCTTTCATTACTGCTTAATTTTTTCGTTCTCGTAATCGCTGTTATCGAATGAATCGACGTTTACTTTTGCGTAGGTCGTAGTAGTGGTACTACCTACCTGTTGTGTCGCGTTACCGGAGGTAGCCACGAGATGCGAATGCGATGCGATAGCCGATTGGATGGCTTCGATCTGCTGTTGCAATCTGTTCAGTCTCTCCGTGAGTTTCCCTACAATCACCAGCCCATCTAATGAACCTTCGTTCATCTCGATTAAGTCCGGTGTTATACGTACTTTTGAGTTACCAACCGTTACGTTTACTTCGTCGGGATCGGTCGTAAACGTTATGGCTGTCTCGTTACGTTTAAACGCCCACTTATCTATCTCCGAGATACCCACAAATACCGGACGGTTAATGTCTCCGTCTATAAATGTGATAAGAGCGGCGGACCCCTCGGTAGGTACGTGCACCGTCCCATACTCCTCCGTCCCGTACAAAGACAGAGGGACGGGGAACGTCTTGTCCTCCTCAAACAGGTAAACCTGCGCGACCCCGTTCGCCGTGTCTACCTCCTTGACGGTGACAAGCACGGTACGAACGGTGTAGAACATCTGCGCGAGGAATGCGCCGAAAGCTCCCCCTGCTTCCTCGGCCGGGTCGTAGCTAACACGTTTAACACTCATATCGCAAAGACTTTATCGGTGACGGTTAACGTCTGGAAAAAACCGTTAACGTCGCCTTTAAGTTGATACTCCAATACGTAGTACTGTCCGGATAACTCCGGGAACAGCGTGTGGGTAAACTCAACTGTCTGCAACGGCTCTATTTTCGGGTAGAGCGGGAGGATCAGTTTGCCTTTGTTCCTGCGACCCTGTAAAGACAGTAACATTTTGTCCGCGAACTTATCCAACTCCGTTACGCTATCCAACGTAGAGTAGCTACGTATCGTCTCGGCATACCTTTTGTCCAGTTCACTTTTTTGCTTCGTGCTACGCGACGTGCGCAAACCTCCGGTTGCGGTGTATCGCTTGCCCGTTTTGAGGATGCCTGTGACCTTAACCTCGTAGTTAATAAAACGTGAATCCTCGCGAATAAGGTCTGCCCCGAAAACGTTATACTTCGTGTTGAGTTTCTCAATCGGGGCGGTACTGTTTTTCGTCAAACCTCCTATGTACACTTTCCCGTCGTCCGTCACACCCCCGTACAAAACCATCAATTGCATAAGTCGCTGTACGGTATCGTACGGGCTGAAGTCGACCGGATTGTTAAACGGGAACGTACTGGTCGTAGCCTGTACAAACGGTCCGTCGGTCGTATACGTCAGTTCCGGTATGTTCGGGTTTATATCAAAACCCATGTTCTCACGCTCCTTTGCGAACGCTTCGTTTGCGATGGGCAGGATGTCCTGCATGATCTGCGTCATCTTAACGTCGCCCCATACCTTTTGGACCCGGCCGAATTTAAGGATCAACGTAAAGTCGCGCAGGTATAACGTCGTGGGAAAGCCCTCTACAACCTGCTCGATCAATCCGTTAAATACGCGCATTTTCTTGTATCCCTCGTACCACATATATACCTCAACGTGCGCGAACGGTTTGATAACATTGGGCTTAAAGACCTCACGCATACGCGAGCGGGCCTCCCCCTGTTGCTCAATGCCGATAGCATACAAGGGTAGGGTGAGAACAGCCGAATCGCCAAGTTGCTTGTCGTTACCGGTAAGCACGAACGATTCAAATTGCCCTACCCAAATATCCTCTATGTATACCTCGTTGCGGCAGATAAGATAGTTCGAGTTCATAATTAATAGTTGCCAGCGTCCGAATCGACCTCGCGTAGGTTGAACGTAACAACGTTCTCCCCGTATTTCACCTCCGTAAGAGTAAACTCGAACTGATACGTACCCATACCTACTCGGGGCGTGTCCGTATATTCGGTGATTATCGCGTATTCAATTCCGTGCGTTTCGTTAATTTTTTGGTTACGTATCCGCAGAATCTGGTCCTTTTCGTAAAACTCGTTGAGAAATTTCGACAGTTCTGCTATCTTTGCCTCCGCTTCGTTCTCCAACCGCTCCATTATTTGGAGGTTCGGCTGGTTGTCCCGAAGGGTAAGACGTAACGTACAGTTTATCGTCTTGGCCTCTTTACGTGTCTGCTGGATAATGTCCGGCCCGTCAACGAGAGCCGAGACGTTTAACCGCTTTCTCGCTTTCACGCTAAACGTCTGCGACATCGGCATAAAGTAGTCGCCGATCTGCAACGAGTAAAGTTTCGTGTAGTCGTAACGATCCAACTCCGCACCGGACCTGCGCTCTATGCCGTTTACTGTTTGCTCTTTACGAACAAAGGGTAAGTTACGTATATCCTGTTGCTGTTGTTCCCGGTTTGTCTGCGCGGGGGCCAAGCGGCTTATCCCAATCCACGCTTTCGACAAGGCGAGAACGGTAGTATTGCGGATTGCGTCGCGCGCGTCGAGTGTCTCGGCGATCACACGGTTGGCCACCTTGTACGGTCCGGAGTTCTGTATAGCGCCCCGGACCGATTCGGTGGTGGTTTCTATTGCGTCTCTGACTATTCCCATACCTATATCCAACGTGTTCCCATCTTCCCGGTTGCGGCGAGCATTGCCTTTTGGATTGCTTCGGACGCTATTTGGTCGATGTTCTGTTTAACTTCTGCTACGACCTCCTGCGGGTCGTCGGTACTTATGTTCGAAGTCCACTTCACGATTGCGTCGTGGAAATGAATTTCGAGGTTGCGACGGTCTTTGTTAAAACCCGAAAGGTCCGACCCAGTAGCCCCCGCACCTGTTATCGCGGGTAATGCGCCCGGGGCGATGTCCGTTAATTTCTTAATAAACGTTCCGAGCGATTCGCCAAGGTCCGCGTAGTCAATAGCGTACGCCGCGTTCGCAGTCATTGGATTGCGCAACGTTGCTCTGTCCCACACTCCGGAATGCTTAACACCCGAATAACCTTTGTAGCTACCCGTTACGGGGTAGTAGACAGAGGTCGAATCCGAGTTAAACGCAAGTCCCGCGGCCCAATCGAGCGTACTTTCGTTCATTTTTCTACGCTGGTGCGGTGTCCACGGGCCGTTTGCATCATGCAACGTACCTATACCACGTACTGCGTTAAGCACATTCTCGTCGCGTTTTATCGCATCGAGGTATTGCGACAGATAGTCATTGATGGCTTTGCCACGCATACTCGGCGATACGTCTTTAAGAAGCCCGGCACTATCCAATGTAGTTTCGAAATTCTTACGAAAAGTGCGGTTATAGCGAAGATCGTCCAATGCACGTTCTTTGTCGTTCGCTATTTTGGCTTTCTGTGAATCCCCGAGATCGAGGCCGAGTTTTTCTCCAGCACGTTCTATAAACGTAATAAGTTTATCGACGAGCCGTGTCCCGTTATCCTCGAAATTTTCGAACAGGTTCTCCACGCGCTTAACCATTACGCGAAATGCGTCGTTATTGACAACGGTGGAAAGAAGCGAGTTTACGGCGTTACCCCCCGAGTTAATAAGGCCTGCGCCAGCCCCACCAACGTAGCTCCATGCAGCGTTATTCCCGGCAATCTTGGCCCAAAAGTCCTGTCGTGCAAGTGCGATCTGACCGCGGGCACGCATACCTGCATTTGACGCATTGTCCAACTCGTAACGACGGAGGACCGCCAAAAGAGCGCTTTGGTCTTTAAGGAAAGTACGTACGTCTACCCCCTTCACGCCTCGCTCCTCCATCTCCTTTAGCGCGTACTTACCAAGCACGGGGGCTTGGTTAAGTAATTCGCGTATGTCTCGGATGTTCGGCGTTGCCTGCACCAATAACTGCTGTATGTTGGTCATCACACGCTCAAACGGTACACCCGCCTGTTGGGAAATAAGACCACCTACTTTGGTAAGGTTTGTCGCCTGCGCAAGTGATACCTTTGTGTTACCAGCGCCACCTACACCAAGCCCCGTCAAAACGTTTATACTGCTTAACGCAGTACTACGGTCCAAACCATAACTTGCAGCCAAAAAGTCTGCATTTGAGTTGGCCTGCTCGTACCCAACACCGAGGCCGGCACGTGCTTGGTGCCGGCGTGAGATAAGACGTACGCCCGAAGCAAAGCCCTCGGACTGCAACATACCTATCATGGCGCGTATACCTAACCCGCCAACCGCGAGTGGTACCGCAGTCGAGTAAGCCATCGTTTTAAGAACGGCCTTGCCGATCATACTTACCATAGACGTAGCTATGGCCCCAGCATTTACACCACGCATTAATTTCTCTGCGTTCATGCCGAGAATGTTACCGTTTGCGTCGGGTTGGAGTATGGTAGAGAAACGTCCGCTGAAACCTCCAACATTGAACCCCGTACCGTAAGACATGATCTTCGTATTACGGTGACGTGTATAGCGCGAGCGTGCGTCTCGTTCCTGCTCACGATAGAACCGCGACATCGAACGCATTACGTCGCTTTGTCGCGTCATACCTTGTATGTACTCCCGGAATCGTCCGTTGTCAGCGGCATAGGATCGTCCGCGTATAGAAGACCCCGTAGGTACGGCCCCTACTCGTATAGTACGTGAGGGGATAGCGGCCGCGGCTGTCCCTACAGAACGTAATGCCGCGGCTAATGTGGTCGCGTTTGCCGCGGCCACACC
>ULNL01001550.1_pt1 | contig 19284 bp, 21 predicted proteins | sample 1951901 | NCBI WGS metagenome assembly ULNL01 (sample SAMEA4835575, study PRJEB28245) | human gut metagenome | biome: gut microbiome; material: fecal sample | place: Denmark | collected 2008
ATAAAATAAGGACTGAGGAATAATCAATATTGTCATGCATTTATTTAGGGAAGAAAGAATATTGGGATCATATGGATTTAAAGCTACTTTCCCAATAGAAACAGATATATTATGGCAGGAGAATAAAAAGTGAAAAAATAGTTTTGGAGTGGAATTAGGTCTAATTATGATGCTCTGTATTTATCTTATGGAGTTACCGGGAAAGAAACTATAAAAAGTTTTGCGAAAGAGCAATATCAGATTATCCAGACCACAATGAAAATTTTTGAAGGAAATAATAGATTATCTAGTACAGATGTAGAGGATATAAAGGAAAAGACCAGAAAATTTATATTTTGGGTGAGGATGCGTTGATTGTTGTATCCTATCATTATCTTAGCAATTGGAATGATACATATAAAATTTTACCAAGAAGTAATTATGATCGTAATCAGATAAAAAATGGGAGAATGATAAAAGCGTCGTTATAATAGGCTCATATCCAGAGTTTACTGTGGAAGAACAAGATGGTTTTTAACTATTTAATGGAAGCGGATAGAGAAACTGTATAGATTACAATTTATTATCCGTCTTTAGAGGAATCCTATCCAAAATGACTGACAGAAACGGATACACAGGCTCTTACTTCTTATTTAGTTTAGCAATCAGGTGTTAGGGATACAGTTGCGTGGAAGACTACTGTGGAAGACTACTTATGATATGACTATAGAGTTGTTGGAATTATTGTCAGGGAGATAACTATGAAAAAATATCATACTGGGGAAGTCATAATCGCAGTATTTATTTTATTTGTGTTGTGGGGAGGATGGAAGTTATCTGCGGATGTAATATATATGGATGGATATGAGTCTTATGGATTTTTTCGTTATCAGGCCTACTTGTCGACTTATCAAGATAAAAAAGCAGGTACAGCAGTAGAACCATGGTGTTTTTCTCATGTTTTTTACTCACCTTATTTATATATTTATGGAGTATCAGGATATAGCAAAATTAATGTTCTTCCTTTTGTGGGACATATAGATAAAGTTATAAATAGTGCATATTATGATACTGTTCCAAAGGAGCGAACCAGTGGATTTGAAAATACACTTGATTGTTTACAAAAACAATATGATAAAAATGAATTAAGTATAAAGTATCATTTATATGATATGGATGAAAAAGATCAGGAGATTTTCCGGCAATTAAAGATATCCGGAAAGGGGGAGGAAGGACGATATTTTCGGCAGTTTTATCCCAAGCGATGGATTAAAGATGGATTTAATCCTGATAACATAAAAGAAGCTTTAGATTCCTTGTAAAATATAGAATACAAGAAGAACGGCCTTACCGTATCCTTAGGCGGAGCGGCCGTCAATACGGCAAGAGACACAGCCGCTTCCGTAAAGAGAGCCGGCTAGACGGAAAGGCCATGTGAAAACTGTCGCTGAGTGGTATCAATAAATGATGGCAGAAGGGATGGAATTTCTTTTTCTGATATAACCTTGAAGCACAAGGTAATAATCTGGAGAAAGATAATTAATTGATTGTGGAGGCGCGTAAGCAATGAGGATACATGATCATTTTCATAAACTTGCCATATTATATGTTTCAGAATTGCTTTTCTCTTTTATTTTCTGTCCGTCAACGTTTGTATTTCTGCAAGCTATGTTTTTTTCATATAAAGCAGCATTAATTATGTTTGGGGTAATAAGTACTCTATACTCTTTTATCATTTATTTTTGTAACAGAGGACCGTTATTGTTTACTAAATCAGGAGCTATACGGTATGTTAAAATCTTTCTTTTATTTTATGTAGGACTTTTGATTATTGTTTTTCCTGTGGATACACAAAGGTCATATACTAATTTGCTATTTATCTTATTTGATTTTGTTGATAATTTTGTAAGGGTTATATACAAAATTGATGGGATTATTTCTGCATCTATAACGTATATAATATGTATTTGGGGAATATCTACGGTAATCTATTTTATTCAAAACCATTTTTATAAGCATCAACCGCAGATGCTCCCATAAAGGGAGTAGGAGAAGTGGCAGACAGATAACTGAAAGCCCTATATGCTGTGCGGACAGGAATCAAAGTAAATATACTTGTAATTAGGAACAATTTGATAGTGAACTGATTCAGATCTTGGCATAAAAGAATAGGAGAGGGCAAAATGAAAGTTGTAGATATCTCCTTTTATTTCGGAATAATAGTAGTAATCCTAACTTTTATTACTATGGTGTGTTTCGTGTGGGAGGATATACATAGGCATAAGGAAAAAATCACTCAGAATATAGGGAAATATGGAGTATTTATTTGTATGTGGCTATTATTAGCTTTTTCTGGCTTAATTTTTGTATTGTCATATGGTACTAATATTCTGAGCCTTATGGGTGAAACTGCTATATATGATACAAAAGAGAAAATAGGGGGAGTAATTTTCATATTATGGGCGGTTTTTATTGCTGTAAGATATTACCTTTATGTATTATTTTCGGAGTTTACAAGTGACAATAAAAATGATGTTATTAAAATTCAACGACAAACAATTTTCCTTTCCGTTATGACGATATTAGTGGAAGTATATTTCATATACAAATATATTAATGTATTTGTATTTTGGATTTCAGTTTAAACGCAGCCATAGCAGACAGCATTATCACTGCCACAAAAGAAAAAGCAAATAAAGAAATCAGCTACGACACAGCAAACGTATCCAATACACGCTCCGAAATTTTCGACAAAAAGAAAAACAGGAACTCAACTACATGATGAATATAGGCAGGAAACAAATTATTTATGGTGCTGAAATAAAAGGTATTCCAAAGAGGTGTATAAACTTCTCAAGTAAGATATTATATATAAATTTTATTATGGGTTTTGCCCGAAATCATAGATAAGCGGACGGTTTTGTCCTTTAAAACATGGTATAATATTAAAAATAATCGTTGCCAGAGAACGGCAGAGGGAGATGTCAGATGACCATCACGTATATATTTCAGATTCTGGAAGCTGTGGCAAAAGGCGATGCGGAAAAGTATGGCGTAATTCCTGATATGAACGGAGAATTGCAGAAAGCAGTGCGCCGATCAAGGAGACGTGTTGCCCGGCTTCGGGAACGGGCGCAGTATGAGCTTGGGGAGATGGATAAGGCAAAAGTGGCGGCGGCCAATGACAATATGAGGCGTTTTACCAAGTCTCTCGGTAAAATCCGCAATTTGAACCTGGAGGACTGCAGGGGGCTGCTTGGCATTGAAGATTTTCTGGAAGATGGAAACCGGATTCATGAAGTCATGGAAATGGCCAAGAAGATAGAGCATATGTCGACGGTCAGCTCTACGGCGTACACGCCCATGTCTCTCGGATTTGGCGTGTTGGAAACATATACGGATGTGGCACCCATTGAAATTGATAATAGGAAGTTCAATGCGGGTGATAAGGAATATTGCCTGCAGATGATTAAAAAGCTGCATGCCTTTCAGGATTCTGTCCGTGAAGTTTGTTCCCGCTTGCTGGATATTACCGAGTGTGCCCGTGAAAGAGGGGACGCGCTGAATGATCTCGCTGATTACTTTGCTGATGGCGTAGACAGCCTGGAGCGGATCCAGATGCAGTCCGGCGGTGACTGGAAACTTTATACTTTGGCGCAGAAGATGCAGATCGGAAGAGCGATACAGGTAGCCCAGCTTATTACGCTTCTTTTCCGGAATCTGATGGATGGCGCGGGACATGTGGATGAACAGAGCCGCAGCGCGATAAAAAAAGCGCAGGATGAACTCCTGAAACGTGATGCATGATAATTAAGATTGCTCGATGAACTGACCACCAAAAGTTAGATAAAAACTGATTTGAGGAGGTCAGTTTTATTATGGGGAAATACAGTTTTGCATAAATTCTTTTCTATAAGTATGCTATACTTTATGCATGTAGTTATTTTTATAAATAGGGAGGCAATATGTCTATCGCATTTATACTGCGCATGATCTCCAATACGATCAGCGGTAAAGGCGGACATCCGCAAAGCATTAATGAAGAGATTGAGCGTGCGAAAAAGCGGGCGGCAAAAAGGATATACCGTGCAAAAGTACGTGCGGAAGATGAATTGGGAGAACTGGACCGTGTCCGTATCACTCTCATGGCAGGGGATATGAAAAAATTTACCAAAGAATTTTCTGAAATTAAAAATATTGATTTTCATGACTGCGACACACTGACCGGATTGGAGCATTTTAATAAGGAACGGAGAAACTGGAGGGAACTGGAAGCGCTGTCATCCAAAGCGATGGGACTGATGAATCTGTCCGGCGGTATGGATGCCATCGGTTTTGGTGCGGGCGTCATAGACCAGTATGCTGTGGTTCCGGAACTGGATGTGCTTCCTTCTGAAAGTGAAGGTGATGTGGATGCATTGAAAGAAATGAGCGGGCGGCTGCAGAAATTCCAGCAGCAGGTAAAGAAGCTGTGCTGCCGTATGCAGGATGTAAGAAGAGAAGCCCGCCAGGCACAGGATGCCCTTCTTGATTTGTCAGATTATCTGACAGACGGAATTAAGGATATCCGCGATATCCGAAGTGAGAGCGGGAATGACTGGAAGAATTATTCGGAGTCGCAGAAGATTATTATAGGCAGAACAACGCAGGTGGCACACCTTATCAGCGTGCTTTCCGAAGTCCGTTTTCTTACTGATGAAGCGGATCTACGTGGAGAAATAAGGGAAGCCCTGGAGGCGACGGAGGAGCTGCTTGACGAACTTGGCGTGTGATGGGCGAGGAGAGTCTTTCTTTTGAGGAGGACTCTTTTTTATTGACTTGACAATTCAAAGACTAAAAAATAGAAAAGTTGTTTTCATTCTCGTAGATTTGTTAAAATAAACACAAGACGAAAAACATGCAATGGATTTGTATTTTCGGAGAGCGGCTATGAAAAGAAGAAAAGTAAGGACAGCTGTTTTGGGACTAATGGCACTTTTGATGTGGTCCGGCAGCATGGCGGCGGAAGAGATTTATCTGCATGGAGATACGAATATTCCGATGATTTTGAATACCGGCGGTATATATAATGACGGGGATACAGGCGTGTTTATGGATCTCACCTCTGTCAGCGTGGAAGATGTATTTAAAAACGGCCTGGCTGTAAAAGTGGATTTTTTCAAGTTGGAGAAAGGGATATCTACCGTGTCTACCGCCCATTTCCGCATGACGGAAGACGGCGGCGCATGGATTGCCATGGAAGACGGCTGGCATGCTGTGGATGAAGGAGCTGCGCGGGTGGAAAGTGAAGCGGTGCGTCTGATTCGGGAAGAAATGGGAAAAGAAGAGTGCCGTGATAAGTACATGGGACAAATTACGGCACTCTGGGAGAGAAAAATAAAGGCGGCGGAAACGGCGCGGCAGGAAGAATATGAAAAGCTGCAAAGGGAAACGGAAGAAAAGAATCAGGAAAATAATAAATCCGTGAAAAGTGTGAAATTGCCGAACATGGAAATGCCGGAACTGGAAAGAGCCGAGCCTGATAAAGTGGTGGAAATAAAATCACCTGACATGATACCTGCAGTAAATCCTGTAAAAAAGAACGCATCGATAGAAATGCCGGTAAAGGCAGAGATGGAAGAGACAGCGGCAGATGCAAAGAAAAACGAATCGAGAAAGGAAGAAACGTCTGCCGAATCGCCGATGACCGTTTCTCCTGAAAAGGAAAAAACGGAACTGACCGCAGTGAAAGTCAAAGGAAACGTACAGAGGGAAGAAGATGCACAGAAAAATAAAGAGGGGGAAATCACCGAGCAGGTCGAAATTTCCATCGTCTCCCATCCGGTGGTGGAAATCATTTCGAAAAGCGACGTAACATAAGATCCCTGTAATAGTTGGCTCTTTTCCAATGAAAATAGTATAATCACTACGGAGTATTTTCCGGAAGCATAAATCCTCCCCGCAAAATTTGACGGCTGCGCGGAGGATGTATTTTTTTCGAAAGGCGTACCATGGCTAAGAGATATTATGAACTTCATGTATCAGGCTGCACGAGACATCTTCCCGTACTGAATATTTCAGACAAGGTAGCGATTGCGGGATTTGTCATTTTGGGTGATGTGGAAATTGTGGAAAACACGGCCCGCGATTTGGCGGCGAAAGTGCCGAAAGATTGCGAATACGTCATGACCGCGGAGACGAAGGGGATTCCTCTTGCTGCCGAACTGGCAAGAAATCTGGGGCAGAAGACGTACCTGGTGGCGAGAAAGTCGGTCAAGGCGTATATGGATGATCCTATCTGTGTAGAAGACGAGTCCATTACTACGATGGGAAAACAGAAGCTGTACCTGTCTGCCTCTGATGTGGCGCTGATCCGCGGGAAGAAAGTCCTTCTTGTGGACGATGTCATCAGTACCGGCGGGTCTATGAAAGCCTTGAAAGAACTGGCGGAAAAAGCGGGCGCCCAAGTCTGCTGCCAGGCTGCCATTCTTGCCGAAGGCGATGCAGCGAAGCGTGACGATATCGTATTTCTTGAAGAACTGCCTCTCTTGGAAGCTGAATAAAAACGAAAGCCGTATACACGAAATGGGTATGACGGCTTTTTTGATGGCGGGGACATCTGTTATTTTTACAGGAAATACTGTAAAGGAAAGCGCTTTTTGTGGTATAATATGGCGAATAATTTGGAATTTGCTACATAGATTTTGAATCAATTCCGACAGGAGGAATGGAATGAAACACCAGGAGACTGTTATCATCATCGACTTTGGCGGGCAGTATGCGCAGCTGATTGCCAGAAGAGTACGCGAATGCGGCGTATATTGTGAAATTCTGCCGTACAATAAGCCGGCGGAAGAAATTCTTTCCCACAACCCGAAAGGCATTATCTTTTCCGGCGGCCCTGCCAGTGTAAATATGGAAAATGCCCCACAGCTGGATGAAGGCGTATTCAAGGCAGGCGTACCGATTCTGGGAATCTGCTACGGTATGCAGCTTATGGCAAAAGACCTTGGCGGCACGGTTGCCAGTCCGGAAAAACATGAATACGGCCATACGGAATTTTCCAAGAACGGAAGCTGTCCGCTTTTTGAAAACATTTCAGAAAAGACTGCCGTATGGATGAGCCACGGCGATGCGGTCACCGATATGCCTGCCGGTTTCGGGCTGATCGGACATACGGAACTGACGCCCATCGCGGCGATGTCTGATGAAGCAAGGCGGTTCTATGCCGTCCAGTTTCATCCGGAAGTCGTCCATACCACTGAAGGTACACAGATGCTGAAGAATTTCCTTTTCCGTATCTGCGAATGTGAAGGCGGCTGGTCTATGGAAAATTATATCGACATCGCTGTTGCCAATATCCGGCAGCAGGTAGGCGACCATAATGTCCTCTGCGCTCTTTCCGGCGGTGTGGACTCTTCTGTTGCCGCTGTCCTTGTCCATAAAGCGGTTGGGGATAAACTGACCTGCGTATTTGTAGATCACGGATTCCTCCGGCAGGGTGAAGCGGAACAGGTGGTGGATACATTTACGAACAAATTCAATATCAAACTGATTCATAAAGATGCGTCTCAGCATTTCCTTTCTCTTCTGAAAGGTGTGACAGAGCCTGAAAAGAAACGCAAGACCATCGGCGCTGAATTTATTCATGTCTTCCAGGAAGAAGCCAACAAGTTGGAAGATGTGAAATTCCTTGTCCAGGGCACGCTTTATCCCGATGTGGTGGAAAGCGGCACCGCCACGGCGGCGACCATCAAATCCCATCACAATGTAGGCGGTCTTCCGAAAGATATGAAATTTGAACTTATCGAACCGCTCCGCGAACTTTTCAAAGACGAAGTCCGCCAGCTGGGACGTGAACTGGGACTCCCCGAAGACGTCATCAACCGCCAGCCTTTCCCTGGTCCGGGACTGGCAATCCGTATCATCGGTGAAATTACCCCGGAAAGATTGGATATCCTCCGTAAAGCAGATGCCATCGTCAGAGAAGTCATCAAAGAAAGAGGACTCTATAACGAAATCTGGCAGTCCTTTGCCGTACTTCCCGCCGCAATCCGCAGTGTAGGCGTCATGGGTGATGAAAGAACATACGATTACACCGTAGGCATCAGAGCCGTCACAAGTTCCGACGGTATGACCGCCGACTACTTCCGTTTCCCCTGGGAAGTCCTTGATGAAATGAGCAGAAGAATCTGCAATGAAGTAAAGGGCGTCAACAGAGTGGTTTACGATATCACATCCAAACCGCCGAGCACGATTGAGTGGGAATAAGAGCGCTTTCCTTTGAAAGTTTTCCCGTATTTTAATAAAGGAATAGATAAACTAATGAAACCGTAGCGAAAAAGTTACGGTTTTTGTTTGTCTAAGAAAGGAAATTACCTTGATAGATATTTCGTTTTGGAGATATTTTATAGAGAATGCTATAATATTCATAAAATAACTTCATAAACTTATAAATAGGAGGTGAATATATGAAAGTCAGTTATAATGGATTGTGGAAGATTCTGATAGATAAGAATATGAATAAAAAAGAACTGGCACAAGTCTGCAAATTATCTCCTGCAACCGTATCTAAAATGGGAAGAGGAGAATTTGTAAGTATGGATGTTTTGTATCGTATAGGAATAAAGCTCAATGTAGATTTTGGAGATATGGTTTCGATTGTAGAGGAAGGGAAATAAATGAATTTTGAGATGACAAAACAAAACCTCAAATTAAAAGAACAAGCTGGAAGTTACAAATCGTGACTGGCTCAAGGAAAAAGATGGGAGGTATTTATGGCAGAAGATAAAAATCACGTTATTGTTGATAATAAAGATATAAAAAATATGATTTATACATTTAGAGATCAGCAGGTAATGGTGGATAGTGATCTTGCAAGGTTATATCAAGTTACTACCGGTAATTTAAATAAAGCTGTTAAAAGGAATTTATCAAGATTTCCCGAACATTTTTGTTTTCAATTAACAGAACATGAGTATAAAAACTTGAGATTCCAAAATGGAAGCTCAAGTTCAAATAATAATTATGGTGGCAGAAGATATATGCCATATGTTTTTACAGAACAAGGAATCGCCATGCTTTCCGCTGTACTTAAAAGTGATATCGCTGTAGAAGTAAGTGTTAAAATCATGAACAGCTTTGTGGAGATGAGAAGATTTTTGCTTTCCAATCAAGAGTTGTTTTCAAGGTTGGATAGAATTGAGATAAAGCAATTAGAAACAGATAGGAAGTTTGAGGAAGTATTTAATTACATAGCGGCTAATACTGAGGTCAAGCAAAATATCTTTTTCAACGGGCAGATATATGATGCATTCAGCTTCATCATTGGGCTTGTTCAAAAAGCTAAGAAGGAAATAATTCTCATTGATAACTATGTGGATGTAAACACCTTGAATATTCTATGCAAGAAAAATCAGGGCGTGGATGTTGTCATTGCGACAGCAGGTAAAGGCAGCTTATCAGCGGAAGATATAATAAAATTCAACGCTCAATACTCGAAACTCTCCGTAAAGACAACCACAGATTTTCATGATAGATTTTTAGTCATAGACAAAACAGAAGTTTATCATATTGGAGCTTCTATAAAAGATGCTGGTAAAAAGAGTTTTGGTATTACGAAGATAGAAGACAAAGACTTAATTAAGGGTCTGGTAAATAAAGTGAGGTAAAGTATGGCTAATTTATCTAAAATCAAGTGTGAAAAAATGCTTGAATATCTTGAGAAGCTAAAAGAAATCAATAACGATGATGAAAATATCCGTGCTATTACGGAAATAGAAAACGCACTAAACGAGAAAAAATACGGTTTAGTCTGGGAAGAACATTCAGAAAAAGTTGATGAAGAACTTGTTCATAATATTCCTATTTTTGTAGAAGATGTGAATAGAAAAATCACAGCAAAAGAAAATAAAGCATATAACTTCTTGCTTGAGGGTGATAATCTCAATTCATTAAAACTTTTTTGAGCAAGCCATAACGCTTGAATGTGATGAGAGATAATAAATGGTAATGTATAATCAGATTTCAATTAAAGAGAGGACAATTTATGGATTTTAATTCAAAACCAATAGTGTTACAAACATTTTTTACTGATAAGAAATATATAATTCCTAGATATCAAAGAGAATATTCATGGAGTAAAGAACAGTTGGAAGATTTCTATTCGGATATTGTGTCTAACATAAAAAAAGAAAAAGGAACTTATAAAATACAGGAGTATTTTTTTGGTACTGTAATTTTAGTGGGAAATATGGAAAAACCAAATAAGCCTATTGAGATTATTGATGGACAGCAAAGAATTACTACAATCACAATATTTTTATCTGTTTTATCGGATATACTTTACAGTTATGATGATAATCTATCTACATTATTGTGGAAATATATAATTGCTCAGGATAATGATGGGAATTTTTATAATGTTATGGAGAATGATACTGCGTCTCCATACTTTCAAAAGAAAATTCAAATGAGAGGTATAGAACCAAAAGATGATAAGAAGAAGGATGGTTATCCAAGAATTGATATTGGCGATATAGAAGATTTGGAAAAAGAACTTTCGATAGAGGCAAGGCTTATTAAAGAAGCACATGATTTTTTCAAGGGAAAGCTAGAAGATGAAAATCTATCAGCACCTGTTTTCAAGAACTCTAATCTTAGTAAAGTAGACAAATTGAAACTCGTGCGAGATCAGCTTTTAGGGAGCACATTTGTTTACATTATTTCTGAAAATATTAACGATGTAAATGTCATATTTGAAAATATAAATTCAAAGGGGCTTCAGCTTTCAGCTTTAGATTTGATTAAGAATGAAATTTTTTCTGTTCAAAATGAGACTGTTCCTCTTGATGAAGCAAAACGCATATGGTCAAATATTAAGATGAATCTCCGAAATGATGGAGAGTATATCTCTGTACAAAAATTCTATAGGTATTTTTGGCTATCAAGATATACATATAGTACAGATAGAGATTTATATAAAAAATTTAAGAACAAGATTAAAAGAGAGGACTATATGACATTTTTGAAGGAATTAGAAACGGCATCAAAAAATTATGCCCATATAATAAAACCAAAACATGATTATTTTCGCACTAGCTCAGAAGGTAATAATGTAGGTAAAAAGGATTTGGAATATTTTGTAAAATCCTTAAATTTTTTACAAAATACATTAAATATTGAACAAGTACAAATATTGCTTATTACACTAATTGATAGATACAACTCTGGTCTACTTAGTTTCAAAAATATGAAATCAATGGTTAGATTTTTAGAGGAGTTTCATTTTATTTACAATGGAATTATGACAGAAAGAACAAATACATTAGTGAATAGATATGGAAAAGTAGCAAGAGCAATTTATAGCTCGGAAAATCAAGATCAAATAATGACTGAATTTAATAAACTAAAGAGGGAGTTTATATCATTATTACCTGAAGATAATCAAAAATTTATATCTAAATTTGTTCAAATAAGTTATTCATCAAAAACAAATGGCATGGATAACAATCAAAAAAGAAAAAATTCCATAACTAAGTACGCTATCTATAAAATAGAAGAAAGATTATCAGAAGATAAGAATACAAATTTTGATACTATATCAGCAACGATTGAACATATTATTCCAGAGTCAAGTGAAAAAGATAGAGGATTAGTTTTAAATATAGGGAATCTAATGATTTTAGAAAAGAGCTTAAATGAAGAATGTGAAAACTATAATTTTAATGAAAAGTTGTCTATTTATAAAAAATCCACTTATCATTTTGTGAGAGCTTTTTTAGAAAGATATTCTAAAAATAAGGAAATTTCTATTGAGGAAAGATCAAAAGATATGGGAAAGGAGATTTATAATCTTATTATTAGCAAATGGTAACCTGCGGTAGGAATCAAATAGTTAAATTTATTTACTAAATTTGGAACTGGGACGGGTAAAAAATCTAAAAACGAGTTTAAATTAGATGGATTTCCCAGCATGTAATAAATGAGAAACCTTTATTTTGAACGGTTTTGGATGTAGTGAAAGGTAGAAAAAGAAGAGTGGGGAATAAAAGAATTTCTTTTGAAAGTTTTCTATATTTGGTAAAGGGACAGGTAAGTTGATAATATTTATAAGGAGGAAGATCGTAAATGAGTTACACAATTTCTTTGTTCTCTGTTAAAACAAAACAGAAAGAACAGCAGTCAGCACAACCCGATTTCTTTGAAAAGGAGGAGAATCTGGAAAAATTCACACCGGAGCAGCAGTCAGAACTGGAAAACCGTTTGTTGAAATATCAGTATAAACCGGTAGGAAATAACAGCGATGGGAAAAGATTTGAACATGCTGATTTTGGAGAAGCGTTCCTGACAGACAGTGCATTATATTTTTCAACTTCGAATGACTTTGATTGTATTTTTGAAGTGGGACTGACAGCATCTGAGTTTACGGATACCGGTGAGTTTGCAAAATATGATGGGCAGGCAGGAGGATGGGAAGAGATATAGGGTTGCTCTATGTTGAGGGGGCGGTATGCTTGTTCACCTCCTCATAAAATTTGACGATAAGCACAAAGAAAACAGGAAATAAATCACAGTATGTGGAAAGGAGTGAAAAATGGGGATAATAGCAAATTATAAATATTTAAGTGATAAAAACTTAAAGGAGCTTAAGGCTTTCTATTCAGAAGAGAATGAAACTTTGGGGGAGACAGAAGAGCAGAATGGGGATGTAGAAATACTCCTTGATTTAGATAAGATGTGGGATGCACTTCATTTCGTGCTTACAGGAGCAAGCAGCAGTGAGCCTATAAAAAACAACCCTTTTAGTGAAGCGGTTGTAGGTGTGTCTTCTATTGAAGGTGTGGAAGAGTTTATATCTTATACAGAAAAGTCGAGGGTTAAAGATATAGTTTTTGCTCTTGATCATTTTGATATAGAAAAAGCTATGGAAAATTTCAGTATGAAAGAATGCAGAAAAGCAAATATATATCCGGACATTTGGAATTATGAAGAAGAAACGGATGAAATAAAAGAAGAACTAATGGATTACTTTCAAAATCTGAAAGACTTCTACAAGAAAATATTAGAAGTGAATGGTAATGTAATGGTCACTATTTGCTGAAAAAGTATAGATAACCCCCGGTTTATCGGGTGAATTGGATAAATCTCATAGATATATCTCTGAAAATATTACAGAGTTTTTAATTCTGCTGACTATGAAGCAGATGAACTGTTTTCATAGGACTGCTAAGAAATGTATTTGAATGGGCTTTATATTAAATGACAGAGGGGGGATATGATGTTTGTAGATCGAATTGATGGCGTTGATGCCAAGGAAGTGAAAAGAGTTTTTAAAGAATTAATCACTGCCTACATGAACCCTGCATATGGGTCTATGTCTAAAAGGGATTTCGATATATTGCTTTTTATGAAGCTGCAAGATTTAAAGATTATAGAGAAAGATCCTGATTTATATGACATTGTATCCAATTTGAAAGTGACCAGAGCAAAGGCAAGAAATTTGTTATATGAAGCGAAAATGCGTAACTCATCAGAAGAAATGCTGAATAAAGAATTAAGGGAGTTACTGTCTACCCCTATTTTCTTTAAGGAAAATGATAAAATTGCAATTGAAATTAGTAATCCATTATTATCAGATCATTTGAGGTGGAAACTTAAAAGATTGGGATATATTACGGATGGTTCCTTTTCCGCTGAATTGATAAAATTATCAGAGGAAGCTTATATCACCATATTTGAAGATATGATTCCGAATGAATCACGAAAGAAAATAACGGAAGCATTAGTTAAATGTGGTGCAAGAGAGGAATTGGGATTTAAGGGAATACTCTCTTCTATTCTAAAAAAATTAAGTGGGAGAATAGTTGGGAGAGTCGGAGACGAATTAGTTGATGGGATTTTTAAATATTTAGATCCTTTAATAAGTGAAAAACTAAAAGAAATATCTAGTGTTTATAAGGATTTTTTTGTAGAACCATAAGGATAAGTGTTAGATGCTGCGACTGTTTTTATAGACGTTTTCTTCCCCAACGACTTATAAGTCAAATTATATAATGGGCAGCAGACTTTATATGAAGAGTGGGAATGACGGTAACCAATGTGTTTCTGTGACAAAACGGTTGAGAATACCGTATTTTAGAGATTTTACAGGACAAAAACTCCTGTCATATAAATTGTTTGGAAGACCTCCCATCATCTTGCAGGGAGGTTTTTGTAGAAAAATAGTGATTGATAAATTTTTGGAGAAGAGAGAATGTCAAGCTGGAGCGGTATAAGAAAAAAGCTGGAGACAGAATATTTAGCCCCAAGTCTGCGGGGGCATATTCAGTATTATGCAACATCATATAGCAGAAGTCCTGATCATGAGGGACGGGCGGCAATAAGGTATGATGGAAAAGAAATTATCAAAGGATGTTATTACAATAATTGGATAAAAGCAGATTTATTTCTCAAAGATGAAAAATATGAAAAACGCATGAAAGAGGAATTTGCCTTTATGGATGATACAGCCTTACGGTTGGGCATATTTGATCAGCGTTGTTTTTATAATGCTTTTGCAGAATTTGATCAGCAAAGTATCGAAATGAGTTTGAAGAGTGAAAATTTAATCGTACGGATATTTGCTGTGTTAGATAGGCGGGTTGGTAAAAGAAGGTTAGCTTTAATGAAAGAAACGATAGCAGACGAACCGGATACATTCCGGGAATTTTATGCCATTCGTATGAAGGCGGAAGGACTGGTATAATCCGGTTTGCACAGATAATAGATAATCGAATATTATATAAACAAAGCACATAACTTTAAGATTGCAAAACCTTTCAGCTATGTGCTTATTTTATATACGCTCAGGTTTTAAATCGTTCAGAAAGCTTTCACTTTTGCGGGGAGGATTTTGTGGATAGGAAGCATCCGAAAACCGGACTTGATCAAGCTCGTCAGATTGCGGGACGTTTATTGATATTGACGGTAATAAGATGGATACGATAAAGTGAAATAGAAAGTTGTCATTCAGAATTTCTAAAAGTTTGTAAGGGCAAGATGCTTAGTCAGAAAATACAAAAGTATATTAAAGATCATTCTTTCTGTTATATGAATTTATAGTACGCATGGATAGTATATTGTGAAAAAGTTCACAGATGAGGATGAAATGATGTTTTGGAGGGCATATGTACAAGCTGGAAACTGAAAATTTTTCATTAGAATTGCTGCCTGGAATTTGTCAGGATAGTTTTCCGTATCCCAAGGCGAATCGTCTTCGGGTTAAAGTGTCAAGTAACTTTTTCTGCGGATTCTATTATGGATATTGATGACATTGCTCTATCTGATTTCGCGGTGAATTTGAATGAGCTTTATGAGACTCTGAGCGGATCAGCAAGACTGGAAGAACCATATAGTATGCACTGCTTTTTAGAATTTACGACTGTGACAGGCGGACATATTCGCATTAAAGGCCGAATTCATAATAAAAAGGGTATTGGATACGGACATGAACTGATATTTGAAAATGAAGTAGATCAGACATATCTTAGAGGTTTTGCAAAAACATTGTTTGCCGATTACGGTAAATATGCTGAGTGATTAAAATGGTATGGAAGGCAGAAGCATGAATAAACAGGAGATGGCAGAAGATAATTAATATATTTCAAAATTATGGAGCATAGGATAAAAAAGTCTGACAGATTATGGAACTGTTTTACTTCATTTTCACAAGCGGGATTGATATAATCATCTAAATTCTTTACCCGAAATGGATTGCCGGATTTCAGAGCGGTGGGAGCATGAAAGTTCATCAGTAAAATGGTAGTAGGGAAAATACAAATGAGAAGATATGCATACTTGAAAGAACCGATAAAAACAAACAAGAAAGATTACATATATAAAATCATGCTGTATCAGACGAAAAAAGATGGAGTATATCTGTTTATGTATTGCCAAAAGGATGCCGTTCAATGTTCATTTGACTATTGGTATAAAACGGTTGAAGATGTCTGTGAGGATTGGAATGATCTTGTGAATGAAAAAGGCTGGATTCCTATAGATGATCCGCTGCCTTATTGCCAGCACGATGCTTTTTTACCGATAAGAGTAAAGGGGCGTGATATTGGTGAACCCCAGTGGGGGAAATTGGAAATCCTTGAAAATGGCAAATGGAAAGAATACATTCCTGATCAGTGATGTCCGTAATTATTTCAGATACGGAAATGGTTTAATTTGACAGCAAAAAACAGCTGTGATGTTACTACTCGTAAGATTCGCAGAAAATTGATTTTCACTAAATGTATGATAAAATGAGGATCAGGAATACATTTTATTATTTTATATTGCATTTTAGCAGAAGAGTGAAGGAGGTAATTGTATGAACAGGACGCTGAGAATGTGGATGATCTGGGTTATGGCAGCTGCTGCGCCTTTCTTTATTTTTCCGTCAGAAGCCGCTGTTTGGGACGGTCCCCGGTCTCATCCTGCCGCTCAAAAGGTGGAGGATGCTTATGTGTATATAAAATATGTGGATATTCACGGACGCGATATTTACGCGACACAGACAATCAAGGGCATATCCGGTGATTATGCCAATGGAAATGATTATATCCGCAATATCACAACGTATCGTTTTGTGCGGACGGAACCGGGACGAGTCCAATTTGACGCAAAACGCAGGGGAACGATTAAAATCGTTTATGAAAAGGAGCAAAAAGGCGCAAGGTAATAAAATGGATGGGAGGCCGCTCTTCGGAGCGGTTTTCTCTTGTGAAAAGGAGGGTACAGGAAATATTTCTTTTATCTGCAGTCGGCACACTGATTGATAAAAATCAATATTGACTGTCTATATAAAAACTTCTATAATGATACATAAGCATTAACAGGTCTGTGGTTGAAAGTCGATGCCAGTCGCAGGCAAAGCGATCCACGTAAGGTGTTTAAAAGAATACTGAGCATGGTGCGGCTTAGAAGTAAGTCCTGCCGAGGAAATCGAGAGGGTTAGTAGTGAGAGGCAAGTGCCGGGTAGCGAACGCTCCAGCAGGCGGGTGTGGGGTCAAAAACCAGGTCAGCTGTTTGTGCTTTCCAATTGAATGTAAAGGCGATGAGCAAAAGAAGTATTCTTACTTCATGTCTGAAGAGAGGGCGGGGCGATGGGAGCCGTCTGTCATGAGTTTGAGGAAATGCATTTGTGAGCTGGAGAGGGGAAGGAATCGGATTCTTGTATCTTCTTCCGTGAATGTGCGTTAATGTATGGACGGCTTTTCAGCCGGCAGAGTGGAATTGCGGGCCACCGTCTCTGTGAGGCGGCGGTCTTTTGATTGTATGAGTGAATGAGATTTGGAGGAATGAAGATGGAAGAAATCAAGGTGTATAATACGCTGACAGGAGAGAAAACGGTATTCCGGCCGTTGGTGCCGGGGGAAGTCAAGATTTATGTCTGCGGCGTCACACCGTATAATCACCCCCATATCGGGAATGCCCGCCCGGCGGTGACCTGGGATGTGATCTGCCGCTATCTGAAGCATATCGGCTATAAAGTAGAGTTTGTGCAGAATTTTACTGATGTAGATGATAAGATTATCAATAAGGCAAATGCCGAGGGGTCTGACTGGAAAACGATTTCCGACAGGTATATTGATGCTTATTTCCAAGTGATGGATGCCATGCATGTGCGGCGGGCGGATGTGTATCCCCGTGTGTCTGACCATATGCAGGATATCATTGACATGGTGCAGGGGTTGATTGATAAGGGCCATGCCTATGTACTGGGAAATGATGTTTATTATGATATTTCTACTTTTGAGCATTACGGGGCGTTATCCGGACGTAAGATTGATGACATGCTGGCAGGCGCACGTATCGAGGTCAATGAGGGAAAACGCAATCCCGGCGATTTTGCTCTCTGGAAGGGGGCCAAACCGGGTGAACCGTTTTGGGAAAGTCCCTGGGGAAAGGGACGTCCCGGCTGGCACATTGAATGCTCCGCCATGTCTGTCCATTATCTGGGAAAGACTTTTGATTTCCATGGCGGCGGCAGCGATCTGATTTTCCCGCATCATGAAAATGAAATCGCCCAGTCGGAAGGATGCACGGGGTGCAAGTTTGTCAATTACTGGCTGCATAACGGATTTATTACGATTAACTCGGAAAAGATGAGCAAGTCCTTGAATAATTTCTTCCTGGCGAAGGACGTGCTGGAAGAATATTCCGGCGATGCGCTCCGTTATTTCCTGCTGTCTGTCCAGTACAGAAATCCGCTGGATTATTCCCGTGACCGTCTGGACGAAGCGGAGAAGAATATGGAACGTCTGTCAGGGGTTATCGGACGGCTGAAAGAATTAGCGGCTAAAGAAGGTGCTGAAAAAACAGACGCCTCCCGTTCTCTTGAGAAAGCGGCGGAAGAGTCGCTGAAGGCCTTTCATGAAGCGATGGATGATGATTTCAATACAGGACTTGCCACCGGCGCCATGTTTGACCTGGCGAAAGCAATCAATATTTACGGGACTGCGGTAGACGGCGGCCTTAGTGTGGATCATGAAGCGGTAGAAAAGGCGCGTACCGCTTTGAAAACGATTATGGACATCTTGGGAATTCTTGAAGAGGTATGGGAAAAGACGGATTCTCCGGATGACAAATCTTATAATGATCTGATGGATGTTATTCTGGCAGTCCGCCAGACGGCGAGAAAAGAAAAAATGTACAAAATTGCCGATGAAATCCGTGACAGGCTGGATGCCGCAGGTATCGTAATCGAAGATACGCCGACCGGCGCAAGGTGGAAGAGACGTGGAGTTTAAAAGGGTTCTTTTTCTGAAAAAGCAAATGGCGCAAAAACTGGGGAGAGGATTCCCTGAATTGGGTGAACAGGATATTTTTGCCATGGATGCGCTGACACTGGCGTATATCGGTGATGTATGCTGGTCCTTTTTTGTCAGAAAAGCGCTGATCGATACAGGGATTTACAATGTGCAGATATTAAACAGCCTGGCATCGGAGATGGTGTCCGCCCGCCAGCAGAGCCGTATCCTTTTTGAGATAAAAGAATTACTTTCCGACAGAGAATTAAAAGTTTGCAAAAGGGCAAGGAATACCCATTCTACAGTGCCGAAAAGTGCTACCGTAGAGGAATACAGGGAGTCTACGGCATTTGAAGGGCTCCTGGGGTATCTCTATCTGTCACGGCAGAAGGAAAGGCTTGATTTCCTTATGGGACGCGGGCTTTCTTATTTGGAAAGGGAGTTTCACGATGAATAACAGAAGGGTTTCCCTTGATAAAAAGGAACGGAAATGCGATCCGTATGAGAAAAGAAGGAGCGGAGACCAATCCATGCGTAGGGAAAGGGG
>ULNL01034676.1_pt1 | contig 18817 bp, 6 predicted proteins | sample 1951901 | NCBI WGS metagenome assembly ULNL01 (sample SAMEA4835575, study PRJEB28245) | human gut metagenome | biome: gut microbiome; material: fecal sample | place: Denmark | collected 2008
CTTACTGCTTTCACAGTTATGATATTCACAATCTTTTCTTTTAACAAAAAGAAATAACCGCCCTATGTTGCAAGCTGAAGGCGGCTATTCTTAAACCTAATTCAGGGAGCGACCGTCTGTCGTTTCCCTCTTTTTGTATCTATAATATAACATAAAATCAAGCCGGTGTCAAGTGCATCGCCCTGCATAATCCGAAGAACCGCCCCGATTAAAAGGCGGTTTTCCGTTTATCCGGTTTTCCTCACAGGCCTTATATACTTCCAGTATCTCCTGCAGTCGTGATAGAAGTAGAACACCCTGCCCTGCGTTTTGTCAAGTTCATAGCCCGACTTTTCATAGTCAAAGTCCTTCATAGCCTGTTCTATCTTTGCCTCAACCGCACTGTTTTCGGTCTGAAAGTCGAATGGTCCGTGCTCAAACACGATATACTCGCCCTCAGGCACGTCCATGATCTGCATCTGCCTTGGTATCTCTCCGCTGTAGTCGGCAGGAAGCCTTACACCGTAAGCCTCAGCCAGCGGAATGCCCCAGCTGCATATTCTTCCCTCAGGCTCGTTTATGTACGCCATGACCTGACCGCTTCCGCTGTTTGCCTCATCGCCGCCCATATCGTCGAGCTTACCCTTGATACTGTCAAGCAGTCCGCATATAGTTGCACAATCCTGTCCGGGAATACGGCTCTGCTTTTCCCGGAAGTCGTAATACCCTATACTCTCGTAGTTTCTGATATGCAGGAATTTATGAGCCGGTATCGTTACGAAATACACCTTAATATCACTGTTTGTCTGTGCCATACCTGTTCCTCCTATGCCTAAAAGATAGCAGTCGAAAGGTCTTATAGCCGTGCGGAGAATTACAGGTACAGGGTGTAAGCAGTAAGCGCTCGGAGTAATTCCGTATGCCGCTTTGAATGCCCTTGTGAACGCCTCGTGAGATGTAAAGCCGTAGTCAAGTGCAATATCAAGTATGCCCTTGTCGGTATCTCTCAGTTCCCTCAGTGCAAAAGCAAGCCTGCGGTATCTCATATAATCCCTGAGTTTCATTCCCGATATTTCGCTGAATTTCCTTGAAACATAGTATTCCGAGTAGCCAAGCGTCTGCGACAGCCTGCCGAGCGTCAGCCTTTCGTCCTCGCCGCTTTTTATACACCTGTCTATGTCGTCAACAATATTCTGAATATTCATATACCATTCGTTTATCTCACTCATCTGTTTTTCTCCCAATACAGCTTTCTTCCATCTTTTCGACTGTATTCATTTTATCACAAACGAGAAAGCCGAAACTTGATACGGCTTGCTGTTTTTACTGAAGGCAGCACAGTATTTTCATATCAGATCAAGATAAGTCTTGAGATCGCCGACAAACTGATTTCCGCACCGTGCAAGCTCACCGAGCACTCGATCGGTTCCTTTTTCGGTCGTATACCAGTTTTCTTTGGTGATGTTATAGCAATGTACGGGGCAGACCGTCATATCAACATTCGGGAAAGCCATTTGATACAGCATTAAGCATCGGCGAGCATGAAAGGCTTTACAAACAATTATACCGCTTTTTATCATTATGCCCTTTTCATCAACGGCTTTACGAGAGAGAAATGCGTTATCACGGGTATGCCCCGACTTGCTTTCTTCAATGATCGCAGTCTGCGGAACGCCGTTTTTTACGAGTACATCTGTAAAAAACTCGCAGTCTGACCGGTAATCGCCACTATAAATTTCCGCTTTTGAGCGGACGCCGTGCCATTTTTCCTCTTTAACGCTTACTCCTCCTGATGGGACTATCCAATCAGTCAAACCTTGTCGGTATAATTCTGCGGCATATTCGGGCTGTTCGGGGTGTGAGCCGCCCGGCAGAAAAATCGCATCGACCTTTTGAGGTTCTCCTGACACAAAGATATAATCTGAAATATCTGTGATGATCCGGTTTGGCATAGGGGTTCTCCTCTTAGTTTTTTTGTAAAAGAAAAATGCGTGATCAATACAGCTTGCTGTTTTTACTACTCTTCCGGCGTAAAGAACACATTCCCGTCATCGTCTGTCGTAAATACCGTGAAGCCGGTATAGCACACGTTTCCGTAAATGTCGTTTATAACAAAGCTGTATCTGTAGTCGCCTGCAGGCAGATTGACAAACTCTATCATATTGTCGCCGTTGTAGGTGCATTCATCGCCCTCCGCCTTGCCTGCAAAGTTACCCTCGCTGTCGTAGGTGTTGAATATCGGCACTATGACATCTCCCTCTTTAAGCGGAACAACACTCCTTGCCGACTCGCCGTTTTCGTTTACACCGTCCCATGTTCCAAGCGCCGTTATGTCATACGCATTGCCGTCCTGCGTCATAGCTATACGCAGATTTGTTTCCTTGCCGTTGAGCTTCACGGGAGATGTGTAAACCGAGCTGTTTCCGTTCTTCTCCACTATGAACATAGGAATAAGATTATTCTCAATCATATACCACTGACCGCTGAAATTATCCTCAACCAGTCCCGATGAGAAATCGACCTTTGTACTCTGGTCAACGCCGAATTCGATAAGCTCACCCGTTTCTTCGTCAACACGGTAAACCGAGCAGTTTACGCTCGCAAGGTTGTTTATAGTATCGTCCGTAACATTGAAGTAGAACGTTCCCTCATCGTCAAGCACAGGTCCGACATCTATCTGTACACTGCTCTTATCACCGCAGAAGCCCATGTTGTCGGTCTTGTTGTTGTAATGCTCCCAGTTGCTCTCGTAGTCGGAATAATCCCCGTCGCTCCAGTACACCGCACCGTCCGCAAGCCATGTTTTTTCACCGCTGTACCCGTCCGTACTGCCGTTTTGTGCTCCGTAGGCTATTCTGTCAACAAACGTCATATAGTACGGACTTACGCACACCTTGCCGAATGTGGCAAGCTCGGCAGAGCCTGAAACGCCGAACGGATAGTAGGTCGAAAGCCCCGTTGAGCCGTCCTTGTCCTCGCCGTAGATGTTATACACTACCGCCTTTTCAAGCGCCGACATAACCTTGTCCGCCTTGTCGCCCGATACCGTAGCCGCTATCATAGAGCCGAGATCCACCATGTTGGTATATCCCTCTGTATCGTTGTTACTGCCGTATGCTCTTACGGTATAGATGCTTCTTACCGCATTTGCAAGCAGTGCAGGGTCGGAAGAAATATCGTTTATTTCCTCGGCGGCATCATTCACCGCCTTTACAAGTTCGTCTATTCGGCTGAGATCCGTTATCGAAAGCGTAGCCTCGCCGCCTGCGCCGATAGCCTCGCACGATGCCATAAAGCTGTCAGCGACCGTCTTTCCGAGTTCGGCTGTATCCGCTGTCGGATTACTTTCCATAAAGCCTGCTATCTCGGTATAATCCCAGCCGTAGCCGGGTTCTGTTTCTTCCGATGCAAACATATAGTCAGCGTGCGGAACAAGCATATTTGCCGTTTCGACCGTTGCCATAAGGCAAGCGTCAAAGCCGATGAAGGCAAACTTATCCGTCATCTTGTCATATACAGATGTAAGCGCAGTGTCTATCTCCTCAAGCGACAGCGAATCGTTCTCGTTAAGCTCGTCAAAGCACACGCCGCTTATACTTCCTCCGCCGTGATTCCAGAAGATAAGCCCCATTTTAGCCGCCGCATAGTTTTCTATACCCCAGCTGAGAAAATCGACAAGCACATCCTCCTTGCCCATATTGACAGATTCTTTTTCTTCGATAAGGCTTATTTCTCCGCCCGTTACAACATAACGCTGTGTCTTTTCGGCAGAGATGCCGTATGTATCCGCCCACGCTCCGGCACCGCCCGTCTGAATGACGAACTTCACGTTCTCGCTTTGTGACCCTGCGATCATTTCCTCAATGTCGCCGCTCGCAAGCCCGTTCTCGCTTTCAAGGTCGCTTCCGCACATATATACAAAGACCGTCTGTGTGCCGTCCTCGCCCATAGGCTTTTCGGCTTCACGCTGTTTTCTTGCAATGCTTATCCCGTCCGAACCGCTGAACGTCAGCTTTGACGCACGACTGCCCGTAACACTTCCGTCATATTTATTATCACTGCCTTCACTGCCTTCGCTACTTTCCGCATTGCCGCCGTCACTCGTCTGCCTGTTGTCGCTTGCCGTGCTGTCGGAAATCTCCTCCTCATCGTCAAGACAGCCGCTCGATAGCACAGCCGTTGCAAGTACCGATACCGCAAGCAGTGTCCGTAATATCTTTTCGCTTGTTTTTCTCATAAGCTCTCCTTTTCTCTTAGCCGTAATTATAACCATATTCTCACATATTAATTATAATCGTTTTTCTCGGCAATTGCAACGAAAAGGCACAAACGGTATTTAATCGGCTGAAAACGGTAATCCCCTCGCCGCCCCCACAGCCTTCTCACAATCATAACCTCAACCCTCAACGACCCTTTCAAAACGCACTATCCCTCGCCTCGCACTAAACTTGCCTCCCTTGTCAAAGGGAGGTGGATTGACGGCAAGGCACAAGCCTTGATATTGTTGCTTTCTGTTTGTGACACGTCCGCCTTTTTTATTCACCAAACTTTTCTGCCGTCAAGACGGAGGGATTGCTACACCGCCGCCTCGCCCCACACCAACCCTTCCAAAACCTCAACCACCTAAGTAAGCCTCGACTAACCTAATTTTTACAAAAAAATTTTCAAAAACCTCTTGACAAACGCCGAAGTATCGGTTATAATAAAATCAACAAATCAGTAAACGTTACTGATTTCACCAAAAACAATAAGAAAATAATGATTTTATCACTATGAAAGGATAGGTAATTTACTATGAAAAAGTGGGTATGTCCGGTATGCGGTTACGTTCATGAGGGAGATACACCTCCCGAGTTCTGCCCCCAGTGCAAGGTTCCCGGCAGCAAGTTCATAGAGCTTAAGGAAAGTGAAAAGCTTGTATTTGCAGACGAGCACAAGGTAGGCATCGCAAAGGCAGTTGAGGATGAAGAGATCATCGCAGGCTTAAAGGCAAACTTCGAGGGCGAATGCACAGAGGTAGGTATGTATCTCGCTATGGCAAGAGCCGCTCACAGAGAAGGTTACCCCGAGGTAGGCCTTTACTACGAAAAGGCAGCTTGGGAAGAGGCTGAACACGCTGCAAAGTTCGCAGAGCTTTTAGGCGATGTTGTAAGTGCATCGACTAAGGAAAACCTCGAAAAGAGAGTTGCCGCAGAGCACGGCGCTACACAGGGCAAGCTCGACCTTGCTAAGAGAGCAAAGCAGTTAAATCTTGACGCTATCCACGACACAGTTCACGAGATGGCTAAGGACGAAGCAAGACACGGTAAGGCTTTCGAGGGTCTGCTGAACAGATACTTCAAGTAAGCGGCGGCTGTGAGCCGCACCAAATTCGCCTTTTTCAAAATTCTGCTTACCGCAGGACAGCGAAACGGCGGCATCATAAAAAGCAATAAACAAACCAAGCCGTAAGCACTCTTGCTTACGGCTCAGTTTGTTCTTATAGTAAAAACGCATCTGATACACAAAAAAGAACACCGGTCGCCCGGTGTTCTCTTTTTTTACTGTCAGCTTATTTGGCTGTCTTCACATTTGCATAAGTATAAGTGCTTGTATTTGCACCCTTATAAGACGCAATCCTTACCTTATACACGCTTCCGGCCCTGAGTCCGCCAATAGTGACAGTAGCATTCTTACTGCCCTTTAACGTCTTTTTGACCCACTTGCCGCCTTTGTAAATTTCAACCTTATATCCGTCTGCACTGGCGTTTTTACCCCACTTAACGGTTATCGAGTTGCTTTTTGCCGATACAACCTTGATATTGGTTACCGGTGAAAGCACTGCAGTAACCGTAGTATAGCTGTAATCGCCGTACAGATTGTCCTTATACGCTCTTACCCTTACTTTATATGTGATGTAAGGTGTAAGTCCGCCAAGCACAGCCTTTGCTGTCTTATTATCGGTTATGGTCTTTTCGACCCACTTACCGCCGATATAATATTCTACGTTATATCCGTCAGCGTTTGTATCCGCATTCCATATAACTACTGCCTTTGAGTCAACTGCGCTCTTTACCTTAAGACCGCTGACCTTTGTCGGAGCGGTAGTGATATAAATATCGTCGAATGTACTCTCAAGCTCACCCTTATAAGCCTTTATTCTGACCTTGTAGGTTTTGTAGCCCTTAAGCGAGCCTATTGTAACGGTAGTTTTGTTATTGCCGGTCAGCGTCTTTTCATTCCACTTACCGTCTGCATAGTACTGAGCGGTATAACCGTCCGCACTTTCGTTCTTATCCCATTTAAGCGTAAACGAAGAAGATGTGACTTTCTGCGTAATACCCGTAACTTTTGACGGGAGCGTATCGATATAGCCGTATGTATACGGGCTGTAAAGGTCGCCCTTATATGCGCTTACCCTTACTTTATATCGTGTTCCTGCACAAAGTCCGTCTATAACCGCCGATATATTATTGTTGCCGGTAACAGTCTTTACGGACCACTGATTATTAATGTACCACTCTACCTTGTAGCCGTCCGCTCTGGCGTTTCTGCTCCAGCTTATTCTTACCGTTTCATCGGTAGCCTTCACCGTATTTATATTCCATACGGGAGAAGGAACGGTATCAACATAGAAACATCTGAACTTGCCGGTGAATCTTCCTGCATAAGCCGCTATCCTTACCTTATATTTAAGGCCTGCAGAAAGACCGCTCAGCTTTGCCGCTACTCTGTCACCGTCCGTGCTGAAGCCGATCTGCTTCCACTGATTGCCGACATAGCATTCAACATAATATCCGTCAACGCCGCTTATATTCTTCCAGCTTATATCGACTTCATTGTATGTTGTCTTTTCAACCGCTATTTCTTCCACGTCGGGAATAGGCTTTACGGGAACACGGTTTCCGATATATGAATCCTTACATCTTGTGCATTCAAATACGCTGTAGCCTTCGTTGCGATAGTCAGGCTCAACTACTTTGATTACAACATAGTCGTGACCGAGAGGTTCGCCATACTCCGCACCGCATATTTCACACTTTGCCTTTTTGGTGCAGGTAGCCTCTCCTCCGGAATGTTTACATTCGGTTATCGTAGCCGTTACAACGTCCGACTTCATCGAAACTCCCGCCGTTGTAGCATTGCTGTAGGTAAGACGGCAGTAGTACCTGCCCGTTGTGAGATTTTCGAGCGACAGCTTTCTGTCTGTAGCACCCTCTATCACTGTTTCGTAGCCGTTTTCATCAATGGCGATCCACTGATAAGCAACTTTTGCGTCGACCTCGCCTGAATACCACGGCACTGCACTTATTTGAAGTGACGGTATGTCGCCCGGATAATAGCCGTTGGTGTAATATACAGTATCTATCGGCTTGATTATCTGCATCGGACACAACCGTACCGTAAGGACGTTTGTCGATGATGCCGTTGCCTTATCAAGACTGTATATATCTATCCACTCTTTTGTTCCTCTGTCCTGTACCCAGAAGCCGTGATCGATATAATCGGCTATCACCTTATCACTGACCGTAGTTACGATTTTGGCAAACCCACCTGACGAAATGGATACATTACCGCCGTTTATAGTAAGGCAATTTATATTGTTTGCGGCCATTGTAACATTTCCGCCGTTTATGGTCACATTGCTGCCTGTAGCAAGCCCCTCAAATGTGACATCACCGCCCCTCACTATGAATGCGTCTTGATTCTCAAACGCTGTCACCGCACAACGTCCCGTAACCGTCAGCTTTGCCTTGCCGTTTATGATGATCGGACGTGAGAACGCTGTACGAACTGCGTACTTGAGCGTGAAGTTACCTTCGGTTATGACTAACTGACCGCCGTATCCGTTCTTGTTATAAAGCGGATATAAGGTACAGCCCTCGTTTTCGCTCTTCTGAGCGTCTTTCGCAGCCTCGTCAAGATTGTTATAATACTTGACATCGTCGCCCTTTGTTATCTTTGCATTGAACTTGCTCTCGCATATCTCGCAATATGTCGGCGTAGTAATGTTGCCTGCGGTTTCCTTGTCCGCTGTAGGATCGACCACCTGAGAATGATCACAATCAACAAGGTCTATACTTACAGTGTTCGACTTTATTTCATAGCCGTCATCGGTAATAACTACGAAGTATATCTTGGCAGCAACGCTGTTGCCTGCCTTATCAATTATTTCGTCTGCCGACAATTTAGCGTCCTTTACAAGTGCGCTTAAGCTGCTATAAATTATATCTCCGCTTACATAGGAGTTTATACCGTATCTCTTACTTACATACGAGTCGTTCAGGTTCGAGCCGTGAGCAAGAGCAAGGTTGAACTTCAGCGTGGGGTTTGCGTTGCTGTTGCGATACAGCTTGTTTATTTCTGTGCTAAGCGTTGCTTGTACTATCGGTGCCTTAGCAACGGTAACACCGCTTGCTTCCGACACCTCACGTTCTTTAAGCGTCAGCCATGCACCGCCCTCTGTTTTCTTATACGCATAGCCGTTGCCGAGAATATCTGTTATCTTGCCATCTTTTACCGTAATGTTATCATATTGTCCGCCGCTGAGCTTAACATCTCCGCCGTTTACGGTGAGATATGCGATTCTTGTGGCTTCTTCGGCAGTCAACCTGGAGCCCGGCTCGGCAATTACAGCGAAAATATTGGCGTTGCCTCTAAGTGTCAGCTTACCGCCATCGGCGACCTTTACTGTATTATACAAGATGGCGTTATCGCCATTTGCAATAAGTGTAACATCACCTGTAACAGGGAGGTAGTCTGTATCATAAGCGGAAGACATCAGCATTGTTATTGTTGCACTTGCAACGCTGTTTGCCTTGGCAAACGCCTTTCCCAGATCTTCCTTAACAAAATATTCTGTCTTTTCCGCTCCGTTCTCGGTATAGCTTACGCTTGCAGCGATCAATGAATTGCAGTATATGCAACGGTTATCTCTGCCCACACCGTCCGGGTGGTCGCATCTTATTATTCTTACGTTATCGAAGTTTGACGAAGCGTTTGCTTTCAGATCGCTGTACAGCTGAGAATCGACACGGCTGCCGCTCGCTAAAATTTGATAAAGATAAATTTCACTTGAGCAGTCTATATTAGCGATATTAGCATTCGTGATACTTGCCAGCTGTTTAAGCAGAACACCGTCTTCTAAAATCAGCGTGTCAATTTTCAGCGTTTCAACATAGGAGGAGAAATATGTGGCATTTAATTTCACATTCTGGCAAACTACGCTGACCTCTCCCGAGAAAGTAACAGTGCCGCCGTCCATGCTAAATCCATTTTCAACCCCAAAAGTACACTTACTGTCACTGCGTATAGTGATTTGGGTTCCGGATCCGTTAAAGCTATTGAAATAGACACCAAAGCCGTTCATATCGACAGTAAGTTCTCCGCCGTTTACGTTAATGTCAGTATTGCTATCGAAGAAATCTCTGAGCATTTTCAGCGTACAGCCCTTGTTTTCGTTCTTTGCCGCAAACTCAAACGCTTCCGTAAGTTTTGTAAAGTATTTTACCGTTGTTCCGGTCTCACTCTTTACAGTGACTGCAACATACATCTTTGCATTGCACTCGTTGCATACACCTTCCGCATTGATCTCACTGTGTGCACACTGATAACCGCAGCCGCACCTTCCTGTTTCGTCATACTCATGCTTGCTGTGGTCGATTACCGTAAGTGACATATCGCTTTCCGAAACCTTGCTTGCGTCAAACAGCTTTCCGTCGCTTGTCGTAAACGCCTTGTTCTCGCCGAGCAGATCTTTCAGTGCCTTGCCCTCTGCGCTTACATCTATGCTGCTGAATGTACCGCTGTTTATAGTGACCGTACCTCCGCTGACGCTCAGCTTATTATAAGTACCGCCGTTTATAACAGTCTTGCCGCCGCTTACGCTGATACTGTCATCGTTGATAGTTATGTCATCAAACGTTACCGTGCCGCCCGTTACAGCTATGAGATATCCCACCGAGCTTCCCGGATACTTCGATAATGTACAGCCGTCATCTCCCGTGATCTTGACATTTCCGCCGCTTACTTTGATCACAGCAGATGCACTTCCCGTTTTCTTGAATAAAACGGTAAATCTACCCTTGCTTATGTCAAACGTTTCATTATTGTTAACCAAACTGTAGTTTAACAGCTTTAATGTACAGCCTTCGCTTTCCTCGGCAGCGCCGATAGCGTCATTCCAGTTTTCGTAATACGATAACGTGCCGTCAGACAGCTCTACCGAAGCCGTTAGTGCTCTGTTGCATATACCGCACACACAACCGTTATCGTCACATTTTACGCTTTCGCCGGGGTGCCGGCAGGTAGCTACTGTAAGCGTTACCACATTCGACTTATAATCATATCCGTCATAGGTAAATATGCAGTAATATTGGATTTCTCCGTCTTCTGCCACCACTTTATCAACTTGATCGCCAAGTAAATAACAGTAACCGTTTAATAATTCTGTTTTTTCGCTTATTACCGTTCCGTCAATTAAGCATCCGGTAATATAGAGTGTTTCATTTCCCGAATATGTCACATCGGCCGCGAAAGTTGAAGCCTTTTTACCGTTACGGTATATTATCGGTGACTCGTTCTCAGCGGAAATTGTTGCGCTCTTTATCGGCGCTTCCTTTACTTCTACATTAGCTATATCCTGCTTTTCACGCTCTGCAATAGTAGACCAGATGCCGGAATCAATAAAACTCCAATAGGCATAGCCGTCCGCAAGAAGCTGTCCTACGTTTCTGCCTTCGCCTGAAACCTGTAAGCTGTAGAATTGACCGCCTTTAATTACAGCGTCACCGCCGTCTTTAATTATGAAGTCAGAGAGAGTACCACCGTTGATTTCCGCATCGCTGCCGTTGCAAACGGCAACACGTTTTATTAAGCCACTGCCGTTAACGGTCAGCTTACCGCTCGTTACTTCTATGGAATACCATACATCAGTACCGGGTTGTGAGAGCCTTTTACCGTTAAGTTCAAGCGTAACATTGCCTGTAACAGCTATCGTATCTGTAATATCGTCCGTGATGTTCTTCTGCAGCGTTACAGTAGCCGTACCTATCTCATTAGCCCTTTCAAAAGCGTCATAAATATCGCTGAACAGATCCGTCTCTTCGCCGCCGTTTGCCGTATAGCTTACAGTTGCAACGATTTCCTCATTGCAGTAAGGACAGGGATTTCCGTCAAGCACATAACTGCCTTTTTCACCCTTATGGACGCACTTATCAACAAAAATTCTATCGGTTTTGGTCATGGTCTGAATAGCTTCGTATGTGTAAATAGTAAAGCCATTTATATTATTGCCGAAAACTACGCTTCCACTCGCAATTGCCATACCTAAGCCTGTTTTGCAAGTGGTGCTGCCGAACTCGCCGGTTACGATAGAGATGCTACCGGACCCGTTGATATTCACGCTTAAAGAATCGGCTGTAACATAATTGATGACCGTGTCTCCGCCGTTAGCTTTCAGTGCATCAATATTTGCACCGTTTACAACAGTCTTTCCGCCATTTATTGACAGTTCTTTAATATAACTCTCGGCACTGTTTACTGCAAGCGCACCGCTTGATATTGTTACACTTCCCAGCTTGATTTTACCGTCAATTGTAACCTTAGCGTTAGCTCCGTTTACTTTGATTGTGCTTTGCAGATTTTCTACATCGGCTTGTTCTGCTGAAGAAGTGAAAGTCACGTCACCGCCGTTGACATAGAACTGATAATATGCCTCTTTACCGTTAAAGTCAACATTAAACTTGCCGCTCGTCACGGTAATGGACGCAGGTACTCTTTCCGAAATCAGCTTTACAGTGTTGCCCTCGTTCTTCTGTGCCAACTTTATAGCTTGATACACACTCGCATATCCCAGCAACTCACCGTCAGCCTTTATTACCTGAGCTTCTATTCTGAGATCGCATATACCGCATCTTACCCAACCGTTGCTGTCTTTCTCGGTAAAGCTATCCTCCGGGTGCGAGCAAGTCGCAAGTGTGAATTTAAGTGTATTGGTCTTGTATTCGTATCCGTTGCGAGTGAATATGCAGTAATATTCAACCTCACCGTCGGGTACCCCGACGGTACCTACACTCGCACCGCTAAAATCTATAACACCTCTAAACGCTACAGTACCACCGGTTGAAATCATATTACCGTTTGCAAAATCCGAATATTCCAGAGATTTCGCCACACCGGTCATAACATTGACGCGTAAATATTTATCTCCGTTACGGTATATAACAGGCGTTCCTTCGTCTGCCCACGCAATACTTGCGCTCTTTATCGGCGCTTCTTCTACGGATAACGCTCCTATAGAACCGCCCAAATAGCTATCTTTTTCACGCTCATCAATCGAAAGCCAAGTGCCGTCAGCATTTTTATACGCATAACCGTCTGCCAGTACAGATTCGATTGCCTTGCCGTTGTACATAAACAAATACTTGAATTTACCGCCGCTGACCTCTGCTTTACCCGTACCATAAACGGATAAGCAGTCTATTATACCATCCAGGATTACCACTTCACTGTCTGAAAGGGCATACACATCGTTGTATTCGCCGTTTGTAATGGTTAATTTCGAGTCCGGCTTAGCTTCAATTGTGCTCCATACTTTACCGTTTCCATTCACGGTAAGCGTGCTGCCGCAAATATATATTTTATTTGCTTTATCCGTAGCACCCAATGTTTTGCCGTTCAGTTCAAGCGTTACATTGCCCGTAACATTTATTTCATGTGCAATTTCACTGTCTGCAATATCCCTGCACAGCGTTATAGTAGCCGTACCTATCTCATTAGCCTTGTCAAAAGCGTCGCATATATTGCCGAACAGCTCTGTCTTTTCGCCGCCGTCTGCTGTATAGCTTACGCTTGCGGCAAACTCAGAGTTACAGTATTTGCATATACCGCTGTCATTAAAGGCATAACTGCCGTCCTCATTCTTATGCTCGCACTTGGTAAACAGATAATAGCTTACAGTATTGTTTTCGGAGTCAAAATTATTTTTTTCGGCTATATCGCTGTATAATAAAGCCGTTGCTGTTTTCTCCGCAGTCGGATCTGTCGGATTGTCGTAACTTATCACACGCACACCGCTTGCGATTACGTCCTTTAATTTAAGCTGTCCGAGATAGACATTGCCGTAAGTACCGCCGCCTATAGTAAGCTTTACATCAGTTGCGTCTTCGCTTACAAATAAATTATCAGCACCCACATAACTGTCAGCATTGACACCTTCGCTGACAGTTACGGTACCGCCTGATATAGCAATACTATCAAATCCGGCGCTTGAGCCCTCAGGTAATGTAAGAGATCCGCTCTTCACATAAACCTTGCACCTGATGAACATATCGCCTTCAGCAATAACATCCGCACCGTCAATAGTTATTTTCCCTGCGTAAGGACCGAGGACATAATTATTATTCGTTGTGGCAGTGGTAATAGTAAACTGACCGCTTGACAGCGTAACCCCACTATTGATCTTACCGCTTGTTACAAGAGTGAAAACACAGCCCTTGTTTTCAGCCTTATCGGCATATAATAAGCCTTCTTCAATGCTGTCAAAATATTCGTTAGTAGTACCATCGGCTGATGTCACCTTTGCATAAAGCACAGCACCGCACGCACACTTTGTATTTGTTTCGGTGTATGTATGAGTATGCTTTACAACCGTGACATTTGTAAGTCTTCCGCCGATTGTCTTCGCACTGCCGTCAACTATACTTTCGGGGAGATGTGTGACACTGTTTAAGGTCGCAAATGCATAACCCTTTGCAAGCAGAGTGTTTACAGGTGTGCTGTTGCTTTCCTCGCCGCAGATGGTGTTGTACCTTCCGCCGTATAAAGCTACACCGCTTGCGCTTAAAATGTAAACATTATCAAATATGCCGCCGTATATTTCGACACACTTAGCACTGTTAATGACTAAATTGAGTACATCTGCGGCTGAACTGCCGCCGTCTGCAGTACCGTTTATAAGCGTACCGCCGTTTACACTAAAAGGTGCGTCTATGCATCCGTTGTAGGTGCTTTTCCTGCTGTCCTTAAGGTACAGCACACCACCGTTATTTACACTTATATCCGCCTCTCCGCCGAGTGAATATCCGTTCACATCGACAGTAACCGTTGTATTGCCGATATCTACGCTCTGTGTTATCTCGCAGTGCTTATACAATGTCAGCGTACAACCGCTGTTTTCCGCCGATAATGCCGCAACAAAAGCGTTGTCTATATTATCGAAATACTTTGCTGTTCCCACGCCCGAAACGCCCGCAGTAAGCTGATATTTGCAGGTAGGGCATACACCCGTTTTGCTGTCAACATCCGTATGACCGCACCGCTTACCGCAAATCATGCACTTGCCCGTTGTGCTGTCGTAACTGTGACCTTCATGTGGTATTACAATAACAGTTGTTGCAAAACCGTCTTTCAACAGTGTTTTTGAGCCGTCTATCGGCTCAGGATTGGGAGACTTCATAAACATACGGTTCTCAGCCAACAAAGTCAGTATTTCTGCGTTTGCTCTGTCCCCGCCGCCGTTATAGCATATTGTTTTGAAAGCTCCGCCGTGAAGAATTACGTCACTGCTTGCATCGTTTATATTGAGTGTTATAGCAAATGTACTATAGCAGTCAAATGTACCTGCACCTACCGACACAGTTCCCATAGCGCCGCAGTTTTCGTCAAATGTCAGCTTACCGCCGGCCGCTACATTGAAATCGCCATAAATACGATTATTTTTTCCCGATCCCGTAACGGTTATATCTCCCGAAACAGTTAACGTACCTACATTGGCTTTCTCAGCGATCCACAGCGTGAACTTACCGCTGAGTGTTGTATAGCTGCCTGTATAATTCTTGTATACTCTTAATGTACAGCCGGTGTTTGCTTCTCTGTCAGCCGCTTCAAAAGCCGCTTCCATCTCAGTTTCCTTATAAACAGAAGCTACAGCCCCGTCCTTTACGATAACAGCCGCATACTGATATTCACACTCTGTACACTTGCCCGTTTCGCTGTCAACATCGCTGTGAGGGCATACATATCCGCAGCCGCACTTGCCGTCAACATAGGTATGGCTGTGGTCTTTGACTGTCAGCGTTACACTGCTTGATATTTCCTTAACGCTTGCGTTGAAAAGAGTTCCGTCAGCCTTGAAGAAAGCCTTACCCTCGCCGAGCATATCATATAATGTCTTGCTGTCCCTTGCATAAAGTCCGGCAGGATATGTACCGTCTTTCAGTATAACCGTACTCGAATCATATACATAGATCGAAGTGTCTAAAACTACATCGCCGTCTATTATAAGCGTACCGCCGGCGTAGGAAGCGTCGTTTGTCGGATATACATTACAACCGAGCATAACCGGATTGCCGCTGTTTTTGATTGTAAGCTTTCCGTTTTTGCAAGGAGTAATACTCCGGATATTTAATCTGCGTCCGTTTAAGTCAATTGTAAGCTCTCCGTATAAGTCATACTGAGCGCTTGGTTTAGAATAATCCTTAAACAGCTTTATCGTGCCGCTTCCGTTGTATTCATTCAGTAAAGAGTCAAGCTCATCGGTATCTACATACTTTAAGCTTCCGTTCTTGTCTGTATAGATTGCGACAGACACAACCGCACCGCAGATTGAGCAGATGCCGGTGTCCGTGTTTATATCACCGCCATGCTCGCAGGGCTTTCCGCACTCCTCGCACCTGCCTGTTCCACTGCCGTATTTGTGGTCAGCGTCAGTATGCTCAACAACAGTAAGCGCAACGGAATAACCCATACTTCCATATTCTTTATAAAGATCAAGATAATTGCCGTTATCTTCACGTCGCAGTGCCTGCCGGGTAACATCAAGAAGATTGCCTAATTTCAGAGCGCCGGAATTGTTTTGGCGATGATATGTCAGCCCACCTAACTTCATTCCCGTAGCGAGCTTTACAGATGTCGTTGTAGTTCCGTCATCATTCACGGATGCTATCACAGTCAACTGCTCTGTAGTTACTTTTGCGCCATCGTTTACAGCAAGCCGTGCACTGTCCTCAACAAAAATTGTATTAAATTCTACATTTGCTTCGCTGTCAATTATGAATGATCCGCCGCCTTTGCGAACATACACCTGCGTAACATAACTGCCCTCTGTGCCGGTTAATGTAAGCTTGACGTCTTTGTTGACCCCAAGCTTGATATTGTTCAGCTTGTGACCGTTAAGGTCGATCATAACATTGTGATTTACATCTATAGTATCTAAAGTTGCAGTTGCCGATGTATCGCCGATATCCTGATAGATCTTAACATAGTCTCCGGTATCGGCAGTAACACTGTTAAGGCAGTCTGCGAGCGTGTCATAGCCTGTCGGCGCACTGCCGTCTGTGCTGATTGTAGCAACAAACTGATGCTCACACTCGTTACACTTACCCGTGTCAATGTCAATATTGCTGTGATCACATAACGCTCCGCAGTTTGTGCATTTACCGTCGGAATAACCGTTTTCATGTGCACATTCTTTATATGTAAATGTAAATTTTTCTGTAACAGTTTCTGTGCTGTCACCGTCTGAATAGGTTATATCGCAATACAGAACATAATTTCCGGCAGGAATATTATCCGCAAGCTTGAATTCGCCGTTGCTTCCGGATACTGCCGCACCGAGCTCATCTGCACTGTATGCACTGTTCGTACTGTACCAGTTATAGCTTATGCTTTCACTGTCAACCGTATAGGTGCTTACAAGCTTGTAATTGTCCTTCTCTTCCTGCGAAGTGTTTGTATAGAAAACCGTTCTGTTTGTGTTGTCACCCTGTGTAACCTTGTTGAAACGGTTTGCATTCGACTTTACCTGAACGGTATTGGATACAATATCTCCGCACTTTATTGTAAGAGTATTATCAGTGTCGTATGTAGTCGAAAACTCGGTATCGCAGACCATGCACACCCAGCCGTAATCGGTCTTGATTATGCTTGCTGATAAATCGGGTTCATCGCCGCCGAAATAGCCTCTTGCGTCTGCAAACTCTTCATCGCTCATATTCTTCAGAGTAATATCAAAGTAAACCGTACCCTTGAGCTTGGTATCAGTCATGTCCATGTCTTCAATTATTTCATACTCTTCAGTCTTGAATATTCCGATTTGGTTTCCGAGTATTATACGGGGAGAAGTATCAGGCTTTATAACTACCGTCTTAGCGTCCGCTCCGTCAATCTCATAATAGCCGCCGTTAAGCTTGACCTCGCCTGTTACAGCGCTTTCTGAAGCCTTGGACTCGGTCGAACCCTTTACTACAAATTCGTCCTCGTCTATTGCCGGTACAGTTTGACCGATAGCGTATGAACCGCCCGTAGTATATACCGAGCCTGTACCGCTCATTATAAGGTTTACTTTGTAAATGCCATACTTAGCACCATAAGCAGTGACCTTACCGCCGCTTATTTCGGCATCCATTCCGTCGCCGTTGTTTCCGCTGTAGTATATTCCGACTCTTGCTGCATTGCCTTCAGGCACAGTAATACTGCCGTTTTCGCTGACGGAAATTTTGTCACCGAAATTACTGGTAAGCAATATTGCACTGTTTAACGTAGATTCATTAGCACAACCTACTGCAGTAAGACTGCCGTTGCCGTCAACAGTAATGCCGCCGCTGACATTGACAGCCACACCCTCAAAAGATGCAGTTGTCGCATTTGCGTTCAGCACACCGTCATTATGTATTTCAAGCGAATTTGTCTTTACAGTACCTGTTGCGTTTACTGTACCGCCGTTCAGGATTATTGATCCGCCGAGAGAGCGTGCCATACTGTCTGTAGAGCGGTTCTCTGCATTCAGCACACCGTCGCCGCTGATCGTCATTGTGCCGTCACAATTGACCTCTTTATTATTTACGGCACTGAGAACGTATGTATCGCTTTCGAGGGTATCGGTCTGTACGATAGTGTTTTCACCGTTCAGCACTATTTTCGTACCGTCAGGGACTGTTACGACGCTCATCATATTCTCTTCTGTTGTCGCCTGAATGTTCACTCCGTTAAGCGTCAGCGTCTTTGTGTCATGATCCCAGCTCCAGCCGTCACCGCTTTCGTCCGCCGTCTTTTCTCTGAAATCAAGCGGTGTCGTGATGACATTGCTCTCGCCGTCATGCGTATGCGCCTCGCCCTCGGCAAATGCCGATAACGGTACAGCCGTCAGCGTCATTGCCGCAGACAGCACCGCACTTATGAGCCGTACAAATTTTTTCTTCATGTTTTTCCTCCTGTAGATTTACCCGTGCTTATGCCATGCACCTGCACTTATGCAGTGCCTCCTTCAGCTTTTCAAGCGGTATCGGCTTCTTGTGGAAATAGGTACAGCCAAGCCTGTATGACTGCGCCCCGAATCCCTCATCGTCCGACAGCCATATTACAGGCGTATCCCTGTCGGCATTCTTCGCCGCAATAACACCCTCCATACCGTCCGCTCCGTCGGCAAGCACGATTATAAGGTCAGCCGTCTTACACTCATTCACAAAGCTCTCATACCTCTGACATACCCTGTAGGCAATTCTTCGATATGCCGCCGTTGCGATCTGTGTTATTTTCGCTTTCAGTATCTCCGCCTCGTTTGCGGTATCGTAAACGCAGATGAGCATACTTCTCCCCTTATAATTTTATAATTATATCATAACTCATTTGCTTTGCGATTTCAACTTTTTGGCACGAACGGTTGTTATAACGGCGCAAACGGTCATAAATGCGGCATATAATACAAAAAACCGCACCCTACACCCACCGGTCAGGTGAAATATATCACCAAGCACTATCCCTCTCGCTTTTCGTAGGGCGAGCGTCTGTGTATGCTTGTACAGCTTCGTATTTGCACTATCTCTCCCACTTTTCGTAGGGGAGGGGCTTGTGTCAAGAG
>ULNL01004443.1_pt1 | contig 18318 bp, 17 predicted proteins | sample 1951901 | NCBI WGS metagenome assembly ULNL01 (sample SAMEA4835575, study PRJEB28245) | human gut metagenome | biome: gut microbiome; material: fecal sample | place: Denmark | collected 2008
CTGTCTGATCGGTTGTCGTGATGGACGGATAGTCGTTGGTTTGTGTACGGGTGGTGCCATAAGCACGGGCACGGACATCGTTGATGCAAGCAAGGACAGTAGCGTCAATCTCCCCCAGTTCAATCTTAGCTTCGGCATACATCAACAAGACATCGGCATAACGCATGAGAATGACGGGGTTGTCGTTATACAAAGTAGTACGCCATGACTCTTGCGCGCCTTTGCGCAGGCAACAACCATTGTAAGCACAGTTGGAAGCATCCGAACCGCCTTTGGAATCTTTGTTTGTAATCATACGATTTTGTGTATAGTCCATTACTTCGAGTGCGTTTGGCGCAGGGTTCCACTCAATACCATAGATACGGCTGCCGGGAGCAGCAAATGTTTCCAGGCAACGGGGATCACGGTTGGCAAATGGATCGTGAGGATCAAAACCGCTGCCCGGTTCATCAATCGTCTTGCCATTCGTCATTTCGTAGACAGCAAGAAGTTCCCACGAAGGTTGCGCATTATGTATACCGCCTGCCGAACGGGCAATAAAGGAACCGATAGACTGTGTAGTAGGTTTACCGTTTTCATCCAACTCAAGGTCGCTTGAGTGAGCAACAGAGAAGATAACTTCTTTGCTTCCTCTTGTCTTGTCGCGGAAAAGTTCTCCATAATCAGGGGCCAAGTCATATACTTCCAGATCTATACAGTCTTGCGCAGCCTTTGCGGCAGTCCCGTAGTCGTGTTGATAGAGAGCGGTACGAGCCTTGTAAGCATAAGCCGTTCCTTTGTCCACACGGGTGGCGCCGCTATTATTATTTGCGGCCGGCAAATTTTCTGCGGCATAGTCATAATCTTCATAAATCTGTTTCAGAACGACAGCTTTGTCGATACGCCCCATCTCAAATGCTTCCTCCGGAGTAATCGAAGTCACGTAGAAAGGAACATCTCCCCAAAGAGTAATCAAACGTGAATAAGCAAATGCTCTGAAAAAACGGGCTTCGGCACGAAGCGTATTCAGTTCAGTGGTGGAATATTTGCCTTCAAGTTTGTCGAGTGCCTCCAAAATTCGGTTGGCACGACTAATGTTCTTATACGTGTAACTCCAAACAGTCTTGATGTTAGGATTACTTGTAGAAGACGCATTCAGTGAACCTGCCGCAATGGTATAAATGTTGGTTCGTTGCGCCCAGTCATCCGTGTTACGGTCCAGCGTCCAACCTTCTTCTATAACAAAGAAAGTACTGCGATAAAAATCGTTCAACGAGATTCGAACTTCCTCCGGTGACGAGAACCAGTTTTCACTGGATGCGGCTGAAGGAGGATTCAGATCGAGGTTCACACAAGAAGTTACAGATAGAAGAGCTATCATGCAAATCAATACATGTATTTTTTTCATATTATGTAATTTTTTCATACTCCATTAGAATTTGATATCCACTCCAAATGTATAAGTGCGTGTGATATAGGTAGAAGCGCCTGCTTCAGGGTCCCATCCCGAAAGATAACTATCAAAGCAGTATGGATCATCGATATTGACGTACACCCGAAGTCCCTTGATTCCGACTTTAGAGACGATTTTTTTAGGAACTGTATAGCCAACGTTGATATTCTTTATACGCATATAGGCACTACTTTTGAGCCAGTAATCCGACATTTTGTAGTTGTTGTATTCACCGCCCTGATGACTCAAACGGGGATAGCTGGCGGCTGCGTTCTGCTCTGCAGTGTTATATACACTCCAATAATTACGGCTGCCATTGTCGTTCAGAAGGACTGACGGAGCCGGAAGCCATTGTCCCTGCATGGGGCGAATCATACTTTCGGTGAGGCGTGAAAGTTGTTTCCCGACACCATTGAAGAGTAGGGAGAAAGAGAGACCTTTCCAGCCCAAACTAATAGAACCTCCATATAGATAGTGTGGCAATGAGCTGCCAAGCACTACGCGGTCGTATGTCTCATTGATAATTCCGTCAGGAGTGCCGTCCGGACCGCTGACATCTACATATTTCACATCACCCGGTTTGGTAGAAGCCGAAAGCAGAGCGCTTTCACTGACTTCCTCTGCGGTCTGGAACAAACCTGCAGTCTTATATCCGTACCAGGAATTATATTCTGCACCTTCAGTAATAATGGTACCATCGCTGTTAAACTGTTGCTTGCCGTTAAGATTATCTATAATAGACTTGTAATCAGAGATATTAAAACTTACTGCATAAGTTACATCTCCGATACGGTCAGACCAGCCGAGTTTCACTTCCCAACCACGGGTGTGCATTTTACCTACATTTCTGTCAGGTGCCGAATAACCTGTAAACGACGGGATTGCCACTGACAAGAGCATATCTGTTGTCTTCTTATAATAATAGTCTGCGCTAAAGTCAAGACGATTGTTAAAGAAAGCGGCATCCACACCTATATCCCAGCTCTGTGTTTTCTCCCAATGGATATTCTCATACGCATAATCCTGTTGAGCGGCAGACATCGAAGATTGGGGCGTAGAACCTGCACTGTCATACATAATGGCATTATTGAACGAAATGTATGTCTGATAAGGATAATTTCCAATCCGCTCGTTACCGAGCGTACCGATAGAGGCACGGAACTTCAGATAGTTTATCGGGGTTATGTTTTGCATGAATTTCTCGTTAGAGATGACCCAACCCACCGATGCGGACGGGAAGAATCCCCAACGGTGATCCTTGTGAAAACGTGAAGATCCGTCTTCACGAGCATTGAGCTGGAGGTAGTAGCGACTGTCGTAATTATACATGACACGGCCAAAAAATGAACGGTATGCATTCTGATAAGAATTACCGGCTACGGCAAGAGCATTCTTATTCGCCAAATCAAGATAAGGGAAAGAAGACAAAGACATATCGTTGGTCGATCCCGACATCGTTTCATACGTATAACTATAATCTTCATAACCGACCATGGCATTGAAGTTATGTACCTTGCTGAAGGTCTTGTCGTATGTAGCGATGAATTGTTTCTCCAATGATTTGATGTTACGGCGTTCTTCACTTAGCGAATTGGAAGTATATCCAGAAACATATCCCAGCATAACATCGGTTTCGTATGCATCGTAAACAGGTATGGCTTTCTTCATCTCCTTGATCGAAACAGTTCCGACGGTAGGAGTCAGATTGGCAGTAAGGGTCAAATCTTTTATGGGCTTATAGTTCAACGAGAATTTACCGGTCATTGTGTTGGATACGGTCTTCTTCTCTCCGCCTTCCAATAAGGCGGCAAGCGTATTGCTAAGACTGCCGTCTTTACCAGGACCAACACGGCCATCCGGATAAAGTCCCAAATAAATGGAAGGATACATATAAGCTGCACGAATCGGACTACCGGAAGTCGGGTCATTTTTCGTGGCATAACGTACCGAGAAATCGATAGAACCGGAGAGCTTATCACTAATCTTGAGATTATTACGCGAACGGATAGAGATTCTTTCGTGGTTTGAACCTTTATAGATAGCGTCGGCATTTTCGTAGGTAGCGGAAGTGTGGCTCTTGATTACCTTGTTGCCATACGTCATGGTCAAGTTGTGCTTATGGCGCATAGCGGTATTCGAAAGAATAGCGTCTTTCCAATCATAGATAGGATATTGAATGGGATCATACCTGTTGTTGGTAGCATAGTTGTCGATGTAGTCCTGTGAATAGTTGGCAAACTCGCCTCCCGCAGGATTACCGGCATCGTTCCACGACCATTCGTTATACATTGTCATGTAGTGATAAGGGTCTGTCAGGAATTTCGGAAATTCGGTAGGAGAAGACAACGAAATCTCTCCGTTATAACCGATCGAAAGCTGTCCCTCGGTTGCCTCCTTAGTCGTTATCAAGATAACACCGGCAGCAGCACGGGCACCATAGATGGATGCAGAAGCTGCATCTTTAAGTACAGTAATCTGCTGTACGTCTTCGCTTGCTATATTGTCAAGGCTACTGACCATCATACCATCGACAAGGATAAGCGGACTCGAATCAGACATTGTTGTCACACCACGCACCTGAACCGTAGCACTCGCTCCCGGCATACTGCTCGAACGGGTAACCGTCAGTCCCGGAATCAGTCCTTGCAAAGATTGTGAAAGTTGAGACGTACTCTGTTTCTCGATAAGCGAACTGTTGATTACACCGACCGCACCTGTAAGATCTTTCTTCTTTACAGATCCATAGCCGATAACAACCGTCTCTTCAAGTTGTACAGCATCCTCTTTAAGTTTTATATTTACTACACTTTTACCATCCCATACCACAGTCTCGGTCACATAACCAAGATAACGGAATTCTATTGTATGGCCTGATTCAGCGCCATTGAGCGCATACTTTCCCGACATATCGGAGGTAGTACCTTTTGCATTGTCTTTATCGTGGATCACCACTCCGACAAGAGGACCATTGGCATCGCTAACGACACCCTTCATTACATTCTGTGCAAAAGCCAGATTGATTTGCAGGAAACATGCCAATAACAGGCTTAATATACTTTTTTTCATACTCTTTATTCTACGATTTCAAGCAATACATGTTCGTTATATTCTCTGATTGCCTCACCTGTTTCAGGGTTACTCGGATGTTGCGCTGAAAAACGTGTCTGGCCGCTTGCGTGTGTACAGTCTATATACTTTCCAGCGAATTTGGCGCCATTAAGACATAGACGGCCTGCCTGTCCAAATCTTAACACAATCTCATCCATATCCTTAGTCGTGGTAAATATTCCTTCGGCAGGGATATATGCGCCATTGTTTTTTTCATCGAGCAACATTCCCGCAAAGTTGTAGGTAATAGTTGCCGAATAATTGATAGGTGCACCCGACAGTGTCTCTGTCGTACTTTCCTGAAGAGTCGAAGTCGGAAGAGCCGGTTTCCATTCTTCTCCATCCTTGAACTCGATCATCCAGTAGTTGGAACACATCGTTCCTAATTTGGTCACAAAATAGAAGTGTATCTTGGTACCGGCAGGAATGGTCGTACCTTTCATATCCCCATAGACATACCAATAATCACCCGGAATAGCTCCTGATACATACGGGTCACCATTACCACCTACGGCACGGCTGCATACGGCAGTCTGCGCTACATAACCTGTCCGGTCACATGCCCAATACTCAATCTTACCACTTCCGGCACTCGGAGCAAGATACTTGCCATTGGTTCCCGGGAATACAGACTGTGCCCCATCATCAGCAAATGTTCCACTTGTGTTGGCAGTTAAACTCTTCAAGTCCCAATCAGCCAAAATGCCCGAGAAAGCATCTTGTACAAGAGTATAGGTATAGTCTGTATCATCCTGGATGGTTACCGTTACTTTAATTGTCCTTTTGGCAAATGTCTTGTTCTCCGGGAAAGTAAGTTTAATATCACATTCGCCTACCCCATTTGCAGGAGAAACGGTCACATCCGCATCTGCACATACAGCCTTCCACTCCTTATCTCCAAAGACTTTGAACGAAGATTCTGTTGTAGTTGCATCAATCGATTCAGTAGTAGGACTGATACCTTTCGGAACAATCATCTTTTGGGTAATAACCAGCTTTAGAGGAGTTACATCATCGCCAATGAAACGAATGGCACCGACACGTGAACTAGTCGATGAATTTTCAGAGACTTTGATTGTAAACTTAGTAATCTCACCTTGTGTCTCATGCGAATCAACAACTGCCCAATGGCTATCGCTTCCATCGGTCTGGCAATCGTTATTGACTCTGTAATAGACATTAGATGAAAGGTCAACAGTGAAAAGCCCACCTTCTGCTTCTACATCAAGTGTCTTTGTCGCGAGTGTCATATACGGATCATCCGAGTTATGACAAGATGCAAAAAGCACAAGCGACACACTTGCAAACAATAACATCTTTAGATTCATTTGATTAGTATTTAGGGTTATTAATAATTGACTAGCTAGACATTTTCAGACGTCTTGCATATATAATTCTGTATATCACATAAGCAAGTATCATGGCAATCATCAGTACGATACTTCCTATCACAATCCCTTTGACCGCAAGGGTCTTCGGATCGCCGGCAATAAGCAGACCTATCAGTAAGAGCGCAACGACACCAATGGTAATACAGAAGCAGTTAACAGCCAAATGCGAATAGATTAATACCGCTTTTTTCTCCTTTAATGTCGGTTCGCGATCGGCTTCAGGATCAGTATATTCACAAATGGCTTGATAACCATTGTCTTCATACTTTTTACGTGCCGACCAAACTTCCATAATTGCAAGGATAAGTACAGGAAGTACACAACCGGCAACTGACTCTATAAGGCTTGGACTAATAACGGAGGCGGGAATTATGACGCGAGCCATAATACCAACGAGCCAGGTAAGAATCATTGCAGAAATAAGTTGGTTGCCTGTCAGCCGCTTCGAGAACAGTCCCCATATCGACGGAATATATAAAGGACACATCACCATAGTAAGAAGGGTTACTACCACCTTTTCGGCACCTCCGGCAAAAGGAATGAGCATTGACAGGGCAATTATCACAAGTCCAAAGACAAATGTGAAGAGACGTCCTACCTTGATACGCTTTTTCTCATCTGCCTGACGGTTTTTCTCTTTGTGTCCCCAAATATCATAAGTATATACATTGGCATATACATTCAAAATGCCCGAAACATTACTCAATGTAGCCGATAGCATCGCTGCCAACATCATGCCGACCATTCCTTTCATAAGCACGAGTTTACTCATATTCACATAAGCGTGTTCGCCGTTGAAAGTCATTGTGGTTGCATCCAAATCAAGCGCAAGTCCGGGTTCCATCACACGATAAATCATGGTAGGAAGATACCAAATAAGAGGAGTGACGAGATAAAGAATTCCGATTAAATAAGTACTCTTTTTTGCGTCTCTTGCAGTAGGCACGCTTATGTATCGCTGTACAAACGGCCAGTCACCGCCAATCATAGACACATTGAGAAATATCCACAGTAAAAGCCACCCCCATGTATAGGTCGGAGATGTGCCCGAGAAGAATCCCGGTATCTCACTGGCCTTATCGATAAATGCACTTACGCCTCCTACCGCGTTAAATGAAAGAGGTATCATAAATACAACCACGGCCAGAAGTACTCCGAACTGAATTACATCAGTCATTAGTACCGCAAGAAATCCTCCGGCAATGGTGTATCCAAGAGCGATGGCACCAAGGATAAGAAGCGCCCACCAAATACTTAGATAACCCATCGGTGAATCGCCCATCATACCTGTACTTGCAAAAATACTGCCACCATCGACTTTGATTAATGCACACATCACAACCGCTACCGCATACAGAGACACTGCCGTATGTACCGCACGGGCTATAATTCCTGAAATCGTGTAAAAACTTACCGTGCGATGTCCGAACCGGATGGTAAGGAACTCCCCCGGCGATTTGATACGTAGCTCCCGCCATTTGCCCGAGATCCATTTACCGACAATAAACGATGCTACGCCAAGACAAAGTGCAACAACTACCGCAACAAGTCCCGATTTATAAGCAACGCCTCCCCAAACGACAAAGGTACTTGCCGAGAAGATAGTCATGTAGGAAGAGACTCCCGACAGCCACCACGAAGAATTTCGCCCGGCAATAAACATATCTTCGGAGTTTTTAATTTTCCGGGACATCACAACACTCACGGCAATCAGTCCGAGAAAGTAGAGTAAAATAATAATATAATCTAACTGTTCCATATTCTGGTTCTTCTTTATATAATTGCTCCAAGTTTCTTCAATTCCTCTATGAGATTGTGAATATCAGCCTTTTGTACGGTCACACCTGCCTTTATACATTGTGCGGCTGCTACTCCTGCGGCTTGTCCTACCCCCATACAACTTGCCTGAACGCGAAGTGACGCAAAGGAAGTCTTATCAGCACTAATACAGCGTCCCGCTACGAGCAGATTCGGGAAATCTTCAGCTATAAGAGCACGATAAGGTACATACGCCGCTTTTTTAAGGAAAGTTACGCTCTGTTCCGCACCTGCTGCCACATGGATATCTATAGGATGTGCGCCGCGTGATATGCTATCAGGATATTTATAAGCATTCACATATTCTTCTGCTGTAATGGTATGTACACCTTTGATACGACGTGTCTCACGAATACCGGCATGTACGGCGACGGTCGTCACATAACTGTTTTTAAACTCTTCAAAGTTCTCTTTAAAGATTCGTGCTATTTTAAATACGTCTTCCCGTAAGCGACATTCCGCTGCGGTAAAATTTCTATTATCGATGGCATTTCCTGCAGTACGGGTCATATTAACCGTTACTTCGCCCGGACGAAGAGTGGTGCAAAACCAAGGACCTCCGAATTCGGGGATGCCAAGCTTCTCTTTCATTGCTAGAAGTTTCTCACGAACTGCAATGCAATGACAATTCTGCCCTTGTTTATTATGGTGCATGGCATCGATTATCATGGGCGAATCTGTATCCACACCGCCTAATATAAAATAGGTGGAAAGAGGTTGCAGCGGTTTACAATCATCTGTTTGCATCGGAACACCCGCCATAGCGGCAAGGTCACCATCCCCAGTGCAGTCGATATACATATCGGCACTTATGGCCTCTGTCCCATTCTTATTCTCAAAGAGGATACAGGATATTTTGCCGTCTTTTGCCTGGCAACCGCTTAAGTAAGAGTGCATATACATATCCACGCCGGCTTCCAGCATCATTTGCTGGCATAAAAGTTTGTAAAGCTCCGGATCAAAAGCTACATTGCCAAGAGGTTTCTCAATGATACAGCCTCCCATCTTCTCCAGCCGTTCGATAAATTCCCATGGAATACCGCCTATCACCTTTTCATTATTATAGGTGAAAACACTCAAAGGAGTAACAAGCCCCATTGTAGCCATTCCACCTAAAAAACCATATTGTTCCACAACAGCAGTTTTCGCACCACTGCGAGCAGCCGCAATGGCCGCAATGAAACCAGCTGGTCCGCCACCGCAGACAACTACATCGTAGTTGCCCACAATTGGAACCCGTTTCGAAATTTCTATACTTCGTACTTTCTTGTCCATGACCGTTTTTTATCCTTTAATTATTACCAATTCAAATAGATGGTAAACTTTGATGTGCTTTCGACCGCACTTATAAGAAAAGAGGTGTGTTTTCATAGTTCTTTTTCTTTAGTTCGACATCATGTTGATGTAGCAAAGATAAAGAACAAGAGCTTGAAAAAAAGTTTTTTCCTAACTCTTTTGCCTGCAAACGATTGCGGGAACGTTCCCAAAATCTGCAAACGTTACAAAAGCATTACACAAAGGCAAATGGGATTCGTATTTTACTCCAATATTAGGATTTATTGTTTGAAATCAATATCTTTGCTTTGATTTAAACAATCATTCAGCATGAAGTATATAACCATAAAAGACATCGCTCGACATTTGTCAATATCCGTCTCCACTGTATCTCGTGCATTGGGAGATGACAAGAATATCCGTAAAGAAACGAAAGAAAAGGTGATAGAAGCAGCTAAAAGATTGGGATATAGACCAAACCCTGTAGCAATCAACCTTAAATACGGACATACCAATACCGTGGGGGTGATCGTTCCTGAAATGGTTACGCCGTTTGCTTCACGAGTAATAAACGGCATACAAGAAGTGCTTCACACCAAAAATATAAAGGTGATTATTGCAGAGTCGGGAGGAGATCCGGAAAAAGAAAAAGAGAACCTGCAACTGATGGAAGGATTCATGGTGGATGGCATCATCATCTGTCTTTGCAGTTATAAAAGGAATAAGGAGGAATATGCTCGTTTACAGCAAGCGGGAATGCCTATGGTGTTCTATGATCGTATTCCCTATGGACTTGAAGTTCCGCAAGTAATAGTGGACGATTATATGAAGTCATTCTTTCTCGTAGAAAGTCTGATCCGAAGCGGACGCAAACAGATTGTTCATATACAGGGACCGGACGATATTTACAACTCCATAGAACGTGTCAGAGGATACAAAGACGCTTTGGCTAAATTCGGGATTCCTTTTGATAAGAATAATATGCTGATAAAAACCGGTATGACTTTTGAAGAAGGGAAAAAAGCAGCGGATATATTAGTGGAAAGAAATATTCCTTTCAATGCTATTTTCGCTTTTACGGAAACATTGGCTATTGGAGCTATGAACAGATTGAGGGAACTTGGAAAAAAAATACCCGAAGAAATCGCCGTAGCCAGTTTTTCAGGAACTGAACTTTCCAACATAGTCTATCCCAAATTGACTACAGTAGAACCGCCTTTGTACCAGATGGGGAAAAAAGCTGCCGAACTTATTTTAGAGAAAATCAAAGATCCGGCATCTCCCAATCATTCAATCGTGTTGGATGCGGAAATCAAAATGCGTGCATCGACGCCACGTTTGGAGGTATATTAATGACTTATCTACCAGATATTATATCTTAATACTTTCCTGAAAAACATACCGAAGTTACAAAAGTTTGCTGAATAGTAATCTTTTACGATACCAACAAAAAAGAAGAATTCAGATTTATATAGTTTTGAATCATTCAATGCTCTTTCTCTATAATACGTCCAATTCTTCCAGCTCCTTCACTTTTCTTCTGTATGGCCGATAAACAAGCAGTTTGTAGGTGAATAGCCGCCCCTTCACCTGCTCTTCATCGTGAATCAAATCAAATTGCAGCCTCCAGATTCCACCATTGAGTAAAATTAGTAAAGCTATTTCGTAATTAGTTTCAACCTTGTTTGAAACTAAAAGTTTCAAGGCGGGAAACACTTTGTTTCAAGTAGCAAAAGAGTGTAGTTCGTTTTAATCTTTTATAAATCAGCGATTAAAAGTGTTTTTATAAAGATGCAGGTAACGATATAGTAGTGGAAGTCCAGCTACACATTGCATTGCTCTGCATAATTTCAAATATCTCTTTAACACAAAGGTAAGCAATGTTTTTGATGGTTACAAGTTAATTAGAGCATATTTCAAGTGGGGTCGATAATATTATCGCTCCCCATTTACGTTTGAATATTTATCTTTTTAAACCTCGTTTGTGGATATCCTTTTTTACCACTGACCGAGGTTCCTGTTCCTTTAAGGGAAGCGGGAAAGATTCAAAGACTTTATTCTGGATTCTGGTCATATCGACCAATCTTCTTTCAATAAGTTTCCAATCGAATTTACAGTTCAGCATAACAATATCCTCTTCAAAGTCTATGTCATCAAAGTAAGTAATGGCCTTGAAGGGTCTGATGAGATTCGATCCGGGAAACTTGCGCTCATATAATCTCAACATCGAGCCGAAGGGGAAGCGGGTGGAAAGAAAAGCGACGTCAATGAAATCTTTCAGCCGTGAACCATTGTCGGCAATGGCAGAAAGTTTCATGGCGATGATGTCCTCCATGCTATACAATCTTATTCCGGATTCGGTGTAGGGCTTTTCAAGATAATCATAAGAGTGGGTAATACAGTCTATCTTAACACCATCTATGGTGCCTTTCAACGTGTTCTTTTCCATAAAATCGGTACGAAAACCATATTTATCCCGGAGAAATGTTTCCAGTTCTGTCGCATCAAAAGGTTTCGGTGTGAAAAGGTCCAAGTCCACGCTGATCCTATGACCTAAATACAGGGCTAAAGAGGTTCCACCTGCCAGATTAAAATCCGACATGGCATTTTCAGCCTCCAGCTTCTTCAGGAGCCCAAGAGTTGGTCCCGCAACAGTTTCCGTGTGTAACATTTCAAATCCTCTTTTTTAAGATCAAAGACGACACAAACAAAATTCATGTCCCGTGCCGACAGGCTGGGAACTTCTTTTATTATTTCCCTGAATCCTTCTATGCCGCCATACAATTTGAACGCTGCATAAAAATCTTTCAGCCATCCTCTCTCAATGACACGCTGGACCACAATCCTCCTTGATTTCCACCAATCAAAATGGGACAAGTCATATTCCCAAAGTAATGAAGGGGAGACTGAGGTATCGCCCGTATATGTTTTATATTCATCAAATATAGTCATTCCTTATCCTTTTTATGCACTTACAAATTTACAGTATTTTGTCCGAAGATGCAATTTATCAGGAGTTTTTTATTGTTTTTCCCGCTTTTCCGGCAAAGACTTTCTTCATTGCAATAACCGGATGCCGGATAGCAATATGCAATAACCCTGTTATTCCATGCCCCGTGCAAAAAACATACTAAAGAACTCCATTGATACAAAGCGTGTTACAAAGAAAATATGGGGCTGGCGGTTACCGTCAGCCCTATTTTTTCATGCCCGTTTTTTAAAACTTTGCAGCCGAAGATAAGATAAATAACCCATTGAAGCAAAAGAATATCCGTATGGAAGAGAACAGCAATGACATCGAAAAGCTCAAAGCGATGATCAAAGAAAACTTTGAGGAACAACGAAAACTGATAAGCAAGCTGGAAACGGCACTGGAAGCGGTAACCAGCTTCAACGGTAAACAGATGCTGGACAGCCGGGACATGCGCCTGATGCTGAAAGTATGCGACCGGACACTGATCCGCTGGCGCAACTCCGGCAAGCTGCCCTATTTCAAGCTCAGCGGCAAGATTTACTTCTGGGCCTCGGACGTGCACAGGTTCCTGAGGGAAGAATGCCGGAACGAAGATTTTATGTCTGATTCTATTAACTCATAAATAAAAAAATCACATGGAAAATCAAAGTAAAGTAATCGTCATTGAACGAAACAAATTTGCGGCACTTGTCAAATCACACCGTAAATGTCTTCAGATGCTGGACATACTGACCTACATTTACACACTCAAAGGAATAAGCCTGACTTTAACATTGCAGGAGATTTGCGAAGTATTGCAAATGACTCCCGAAGAAGTGGAGATACAACGTCAGAAAGGATATATCCGTTTCACGAAGCAGAAAGGAATAACCGTCTATGAAATCACCGACCTGCTCCGGCTGAAGAATATGCTGGAGATGGGAAGTGTTTATCGTAAAATTGACGAAAAGGCCATGAATCTCGAACCTTTAAATAATGAATAACGATGAAAGAAGAAAAGCAAGACAAGAAGCTGCGGAAGCCTCTGGTACACGCTTCCCTGTTCAGCGGATTCGGTGCCCCCGATCTGGCCGCCGAATGAATGGGATGGCAGAACGCTTTCCACTGCGAGATTGATCCGTTCTGCAACCGGATCTTGAATTATTGGTTCCCGGACGCTCAAAGCTATACGGACATTACCACAACCGGTTTCCAAAACTGGAGAGGAAAAGTAAATGTCCTTACAGGCGGATTTCCCTGCTTTGATGGAGATACGCTGGTTCTCACTTCGGAAGGATTGAAACCAATCAGGGAGATAAGAACCGGAGATGATATCCTGACAAAGGAAGGACGGTTCAAAAAATGCAACGCCGTCATGAATAGCCATAATAGCAATATTGTCCGTCTCAAAGCCCAAGGTCTTTGGGAACCGGTCGTTACCACAGACAACCATCCGTTCTGGACATGTGACCGGCAAGGCCGGTACACATGGAAGAAAGCCGGGGAAATAGTGAAAGGAGATCGAATAGCATACCGATGTATCGAAGGTACTGATAGCTCTTTTACCCCTGCTTTCTGAAGGATGGTCGGGCGTTTTCTTGGAGACGGGTGAATCCTTGACGGCAAGCGGAAAAGTAATATTCCGGCAGGACACAGAGGCTCACGGATAAACTCATTTAACCATAAAGTGGTCATCTGCTGCGGAAAGAAAGCAAAATCCGAATTGGAGAAACTGATACAGGATGCAGGATATGTCCCTACCATTTCAGAGGACCGATCCACTTTCAGGTTTATCATCTGTAACCGGGAACTGTGTTCCTTCTTGAAAGGATTCGGACGTTATTCCGTCGGCAAAAAGCTTTCCGGACAATGCTTTAATCTGGAACATGAACGAAAAAAAGCATTGTATGAAGGATATCTTTCCGCAGATGGCTACACAGGAAAAAGCGGAGCAATGCAAACGACGACAATCAGTGCGGAGCTTGCAGCCGGGATAGCCCAAATGGCGAGAGATGTATTCCATCGCCCTGTTTCCATATCGAAAAAGACCCCGAAACGCATTCGCGTAATCGAAGGTAGGCAAGTAAATGAGCATCCGCTATATTGCGTGACTGTCAGCCCAAATGAAAGATACGGCTACTACAAGGATGGATTTATATGGTGTCTTGTAAAAAACATAGAACGTAAAAATGAAAGAAGAACAGTATTCAACATCGGAGTCGAGACTGACGAAACCTACACAGCAAACGGAATCGTTGTTCACAACTGCCAGCCTTTCTCCGTCGCAGGTCAAAGAAAGGGAGCGGATGACAACCGTTATCTCTGGCCTCACATGCTCAGGGCCATACATGAAATCAGGCCCGATTGGGTCATTGGTGAGAACGTTGCTGGCATCCTCACGATGGTCCAGCCCGGTCAGGAGACTGAAGTGGGAAGTCAATCCACTCTATTCGGAGAGAGTGACCCTGTATTTAAAAGACGACAGCAATATGTTGTTGAAACCATCTGCCGTGATCTTGAACGCGAAGGATATTCCGTCCAGCCGGTACTTGTACCGGCTTGTGCCGTCGGCGCACCTCACCGGCGGGATCGGGTTTGGTTTATTGCCCACCGTAACGGCACAGGACTACAAACGTCGGGGACCGAACAGCCTCCAGCAGGGACTGCCGGAGATAATCCATGAAATGCTTCTACCGACACCAGTGGCAACGGAGATACATCATGCCGAAAGAGTCAGGAAATGGAAATCGGTGAATTTGCCCTCACCCCATACCCTGATAGCCGGAGAGAAGAATCCCAATGGCCTGACAGATTTCCTGGACTTTTACGGGATGCTACCGGAACCGGACAATCCAAGGCAGGAAGATATGGCAGAGAACAATATGGAAGTGTCAATCCTACAATGGCTGACGAAAGGACAGGTAATGCCGACACCGACAGCACGGGACTGGAAAGGTGCACCTTCACTGGAAAGCCTGAAGAAACGGGGAAAGATACCGCAGAAGAACAGCCTTCCCGATTTCTTTGCCCGGACTGGAAAGAGTTTCCAACTCAATCCCCTGTTTGTGGCCGAGATGATGGGGTTTCCTCCAAGTTGGACGGTATCTCCTTTTCTAAGTGAAGAGAAAAATCCGTCAAAGGATACGGAAATGCCATCGTCCCCCAGGTAGTCTACGAGATATTTAGAGCAATAGAAGAAACTTATAAATCAAACAGTCATGAATAAAATATCAGTATTTGAACATCCTGAGTTCGGACGCATCCGGACATTGGAAATTGATGGAAAAATATGGTTCTGCGCTTCGGACGTTGCCTCCGCACTCGGTTATTCCAATCCGAGGGATGCCGTCGTAAGACACTGCAAACCAATGGGCGTCGTTGTTTACGACACCCCCACACGCAGTGCCGTACAGAAGATAAAATACATCACTGAAGGGAACGTGTACCGGCTGATCGCCAGCAGCAAGCTGCCTGCCGCTGAGAAATTCGAAAGCTGGATATTTGATGAATTAGTGCCCGGAACATTAAAGAACGGCGGTTATCTCCTGAAAAAGAACGGAGAAACGGACAATGAACTGCTTGCCCGTGCCGTATTGCTCGCACAGAACCGCATAAAAGAATGCGACAGCCGTATTTTCGCGTTGGAAAAGGAAAACAGCCTTGCCATCCTGAAACTAAAGCTACAGGCCCCTAAAGTCACTTATTACGATAAAGTCCTGCAATCCCAGAGCACCTACACAACCACTCAGATAGCGAAAGAATTGGGAATGAGTGCCGGTATGTTGAACAAACGACTCCGATGGGCAGGTGTCCAGTTCCGCCAATCCGGCCAGTGGTTGCTCAAAGCCCCCTACCAGAATCAGGGCTATACGGCAACCCGGACCCATGTATGGGAAAGCCGGACGGGAGAAACCGGCACTGCCCTGCTGACCGTCTGGACGGAAAAGGGCCGGTTATTCATACATTATCTGTTTGAGGCTTGTCTGCTCTAAGCAGAAGATTCCAATATAATAAAGAAGAAGGCCGCTGAAATCATGCTTCAGCGGCCTTCTTCTTTATTGCCGGCCTCAAAAAACTATCTCAACCGTGGTCCCGTTTTTTTCTTCTCCAGCCGGGGAACTGCCTCTTGCCTTGTTTTTTCCTGGGACTTTATTTTCTCACCGACCGTCTCGCTCTGAAGAAACCTATTCAAATTCCGAAAATCTTTCAGTAGTTTCTGTTTGCACTCTATCTCCAGAGAAAGGGCCATATTCGATATCGGACTGGTACTTCTCCTGACGAGCGGACCGGATAAAAGATCTTCTTCCAGATAAAGAGTGCAACGTTTCAGATACGCTTCAATATCCTTCGGAGTCTCGGCAGTATCAATCTTCTGCTGAATTATCCTATATTGGTTATCCATATAACAGGCTTTGTACAAGTCATCCGCATGCCAGTTAAAGAAATCAAGATAGTTCTTTTCCAGCTGGCCCTTATACATTTTGATGTCGCTCTTTACCTCATTTCTTGCCTTGTGAAGGTATTGCTGCAACTGTTCGACTTCTAAATTATCTGTATCCATCATCTATCTTTTTTAGAGTTTACTTTCCGTTTCATTCTCCGTACCGAGAGAAATGTCCAGTTCCCTTTTCTGATTGAAATTATCCGTTACCACGAATTTAATTTCCGCATTCTTACTGCTTTTATTCCGGTAGAAAAGGGTGAACACCTGACGGCAAGGATCGCTGCCGTCCAATTCCGCTATCGAATCAAGCGGCTGCATCTCCCGGTTCACCAGGCGGACGTTCTTCTTGTCATACACTTCGCCGCTACCTTCCATCTGTATATAACCGACATTGTAGCTGGCTTCCTCGTAATCTCCGGTACGGTTGAGTGTCAGACGGATCTCCACAGTTTCATCCGGGGAGATGGTATTCTGGAGATACCACGAGGTAAGGGAGAAATCATACGCCTGCTGCACTTCCAGTTTATCATCACAGCTGCCCAGCAGGCACAGCAATGTGAGCATGATACTACTTGCAATTAATTTTATCTTCATGACTTTATATATTACTAAATTGATAATTTACTTGAATCCGGCGGCATGGCTAACGCCTGATACCCCGTTTTATCTTCCTCTCGGGCGGTTCTTCTTTTTTCCCGTTTTTATGTGCCGCCTGCTGCTGATTCTCTTCAGGAGGCGTTACTGAAAGAATATTCGCAAATTCCCGATAATCCTTTATCAGCTGCTGCATGCATTCCAGTCTCATGAAATGGGCCATACTCGCTCCCCGGCTGGAACTTCGACAATCCAACTGCCCGTCCAGCAGTTTCTTCTCACAGCAGACGGCATTCTCCTTGAGGATATTCCGGATTTCGTCGGTATCTTTTACCCCGTTCACCGCCTGACGGAGCTTCTTATAACAGTCTGACATAAAATGGGATTTGTACAAGCTCTCCGCATTCCACTCGAAGTAGTACAGAAAATCCCCGTCCATCTGTTTCTTTTGCTTGGCTATGTCCCGGTCTTCCCGTTCTATTTTTATGTCCAGCCAGTGCAGCATCTGGTCTATATTCCAATTACTTTCTTCCATACTATTACTAATTAAAAATGTATTTGAAGCCGACAGCCATCACCGTATGAAAATGTCCCACGGATGAACCGAAGAATATCCTCTGGCGGACATTGAAAAGAAAAACCAGCCTGTCCGAAAGGAACGCCTCCATCTCGAAAGCCGGAGCAAAGCCGTAGATAAAGCATCCGTCATTCTTGAGTGTCGCCCCGTCATAGAGCAGCATATCGTTCCAGTTGGTCGTCTCATAACCGGCCAATCCGGAAAGACCGACTGAGAAAAATACATTTTTGCCACGGTCCGAGAAGAACGGCACAAAATAGCCTACTTCCCCGGTAAACTGCGCTTTGGGTATCGCAATCTCCTTATAGGAATAGTGTTTCTTCACATAATCCGCCCCGAACAGCCAACGGGAATGGTTCCGGTTATAACGGCTCAGAGCCAGACCGACCTGGAAGTTACCGCCCAGATGTTTCACATTGGAACCGAAATTATCTACACCGCCTAACGTAAGCTGAATACCTCTTTGTCCCGGCAAATAGCGTTGGGCAAAGGATTTGCCTGCCACAAAGGGCAGGCAAATGCATAATAAAATAAATAAAACTCTTTTCATGATTATTCTTCGATTAATTCATTCATGACACGCGCATCCACCAGATCACTGTTCTCGACATAGAACCGCTGGTGGCGGCCTCCCGCTTTTTCGTAAATTTCCACTTCCAGCAACTTGTCGTCGGGAATAATTATCTTCGGGAAAGCATACACGATACGTCCCGTACTCTTTCCCTC
>ULNL01025847.1_pt1 | contig 17513 bp, 16 predicted proteins | sample 1951901 | NCBI WGS metagenome assembly ULNL01 (sample SAMEA4835575, study PRJEB28245) | human gut metagenome | biome: gut microbiome; material: fecal sample | place: Denmark | collected 2008
ATCTGATCCCAATGTTTGAGGAACAGTACCCGGAAGTATCCATTGAAGGAACTTATGACAGCTCTGGAAAATTACAGTCACAGATCGAGGCTGGCGCAGATGTGGACATCTTCTTTTCCGCAGCGTTAAAACAGATGGAGGCATTGCAGGAGGAGGGCTATATCGCAGAGGATGCGTCTGTGGATCTTCTGGAAAATAAAATCGTTCTGATCGTGCCGGCAGGAAATGAGAGCAGCTACACTTCTTTTGAGGACATCGTGCATGCAGATATGATCGCAATCGGTGATTCGGAGAGTGTTCCGGCAGGACAGTACGGCAAAGAGGCATTGGAGAATCTGGATCTCTGGAGCAGTGTGGAAGGTAAATTAAGTCTTGGAACCAACGTGACAGAAGTATTAAACTGGGTGGCTGAGGGAAGTGCAGACGCCGGGATCGTTTACGCAACAGACGCAGCTTCCATGACTGACAAGGTTTCGGTTGTGGCAGAAGCACCGGAGGGAAGTGTTTCCAAAGTCATTTATCCGGTGGCAGAGTTAAAAGAGACAAAGAACAAAGACGCAGCAGATGCATTCATGGAGTTTTTACAGTCCGATGAAGCGCTTGACGTATTCAAGGTAGCAGGATTCACTGTCAATTCACAGCAATAAGACAGGATAGTAGTTCAGGAGGCATAAAAAATGGATCTTTCTCCGGTATGGATCTCGTTAAAAACATCGGTCGTATCGATCATCATCACATTTTTTCTGGGGCTTTGGGCAGCACGGGGCGTTGTGTCTGTCCGTTCCCCAAAAGCAAAAGCATGGCTGGATGGATTGCTGACACTGCCGCTCGTACTGCCTCCGACCGTAGCGGGCTTTTTCTTGCTTTATCTGTTTGGAGCAAAAAGACCGGCCGGTATCTTTTTAGAAAAAGTATTTCATTATAAAATCGTGTTCAGCTGGCAGGCAACCGTTCTGGCGGCTGTCGTGATCTCGTTTCCACTGATGTACCGCTCGGCGAGAGGCGCGATCGAGCAGGTCGATGCAAATCTGATCTATGCGGGCAGGACGCTTGGCATGAGTGAACGCACCATTTTCTGGAAAATTATTCTGCCACAGGCAAGACCGGGAATCCTCTCCGGCGGCGTGCTCGCATTCACAAGAGGGCTCGGCGAATTCGGAGCGACTGCGATGATCGCCGGAAATATTGCAGGAAAAACAAGGACACTGCCACTCGCCATTTATTCTGAGGTGGCGGCCGGGGATATGGATACCGCAGGAAAATACGTGTTGATCATTGTTGCTTTTTCCCTGCTCATCGTGGCAGGAATGAATCTGCGTGGAGAGAAGAAAAGATGAGTTTACAGGTGGAGATCGAAAAAAAACTAAATGACAAAGTGTTGTCTGTTTCTTTTGATACCGAAGGAAAACAGGGGATCACCGGAATCCTCGGTGCGTCCGGCTGTGGCAAGAGCATGACGTTAAAATGCATTGCCGGTATTGAGACACCGGATCGTGGAAAAATTGTTTTGAATGGCAGGGTATTGTTTGATTCCGGCAAAAAAATCAATCTGCGCGTGCAGGACAGACATGTCGGCTATTTATTCCAGAATTATGCACTGTTTCCGAACATGACGGTGGAGGAGAATATTGCGGCTGGTTTCAAATATCGTCCCGGTCAGAAAATGACTGCGGAGGAGATAAAAAGGCAGACGGCAGATTATATGGAACTGCTGCATGTGACAGAGTTAAAATACTCTTATCCGGGGAAATTATCCGGTGGGCAGCAGCAGCGTGTGGCGCTGGCGAGAATCCTTGCGTCAGACCCGGAGGTTTTGATGCTGGATGAGCCTTTCTCTGCGCTGGACGCATTTTTGAAAGAAAAACTGCAGTTGGAACTGCTGGAACTTTTGTCCGGTTATGACAAAGACATTCTGATGGTGACGCACAGCCGCGATGAGATCTACCGTTTCTGTGAGCATATGCTGATCGTGGAGGATGGCAGACAGGCGGGATTTGGTATCACAAAAGAGATTTTTAAAAATCCCGGCACACCGGCGGCAGCGAAGCTGACAGGCTGCAAAAATATTGAAAAAATCGAGAGAGTGGACGACCATACGATGGTTCTGCCAAACTGGAATACAACGGTCTGCGTAAAGGGCATGATCCCGGAAAATACGACACATATCGGCATCCGCGCACATTATTTAAGACTGCCGGAGAATGGACAGCGTGAAAATCTGGTGGAGTGCCAAAACGGAAAGATCCTCGACGATCCTTTTGAACTGGTGGTTGTTTTCGAACATGATGTCTGGTGGAAAATCCCGAAAGAAAGCTGGCAGAAAGAATATCAGGAAAAAATGCCGCAGTATCTCGCTATCCCGGAGGAGAGTATTCTATATCTGCACGGATAAAACTTGCAAACTGTAAAGTTATTTTTTATAATAAAAATAACATGTGCTTAGGAAGTGTAAATGGAACGGAGGAAGAACAAATGCCGGAAAATACGCAGAGAGTGAGCGTTGGTGGATTTTCTTTTGAAAATAAGGATGAAGCAGAACAGGCGAAAAAGGAAATCGAGGGGATCAGATATATCAAGACCAAGACCGATATGAGTGATCCGGAGGTCATATTGCAGGTTTATAACAAAATGATCGGACAGAAACTGTTTGAAACAGCAGTCGGATACAGTTATTTAAAGGATCTGCAGGAATACCTGACGACAATTCCTTTTATCAAAAATGAAGATATCCTGCCGATTCCGGTCACACATCCGAGACTTGAGGAAAGCTTAAAAAAGCAGAAGCGTGAGATCGCACAGAAGGAACGTGTGCGGGCGGTCAGGGCGAGACAGCGTGAAAAAAATCTTGCAAAGATCGACAGGAAGGCATTAGAGACAGAGTCCTCCGGAAAATTGAAGATTTCCCTGTGTGTGAATGCAATCCTTGTGGTGTGCGTTGTGGCAATGTTTGCCATGGCGCTGACGAGCGACAGTCCGACAATCGTGGACTATCAGTCGAAACTTTTAAACCGCTATGCATCCTGGGAGCAGGAACTGACGGAGCGGGAAAAGGCAGTGAGCGAAAAAGAACAGGAACTTGGGATCCAGGTGGATACAGAACAGACAGATTTCACAGATTAGCCATAAAATCGTGATATTTTTAACAGAGAACAGACGTAACCGGAGGACGATATGGAGAGATTAAAGATTCTTGTAGTAGATGATGAGAGCAGGATGCGTAAACTGGTCCGCGACTTTTTAGTGCGGGAAGATTATGAAGTGTTAGAAGCCGGAGACGGTGAGGAGGCACTGGATATTTTTTATAAAGAAAAGAATATCGCACTGATTATTTTAGACGTCATGATGCCAAAAATCAACGGATGGGATGTCTGCCGTGAAGTGCGTGAAACATCCAAAGTTCCGATCATTATGCTGACTGCAAAAAGCGATGAGAGCGATGAACTGACCGGATTTGAACTTGGAGTGGACGAATACATTTCCAAACCATTTTCACCGAAAATCCTTGTGGCAAGAGTAAATGCACTGCTTCGCAGAAGCGGACTGACTGCCGGAAATGATGAAAAATTTGTTGAGGCGGGCGGTATTAAACTGGATAAGACGGCGCATCTTGTGACCGTGGATGGCAGACCAATCGAATTAAGTATTAAAGAATTTGAACTGCTGGACTATTTTATGGAGAATCAGGGAATTGCACTATCCCGTGAAAAGATATTGAACAACGTGTGGAATTATGATTACTTTGGAGATGCAAGGACAATTGACACACATGTCAAAAAACTCCGTGCCAAAATCGGGGAAAAAGGGGAGTATATCAAGACAATCTGGGGTGTTGGCTACAAGTTTATAGTGGAGTAGGACATTGCCGATTATTTGCAAAACTGATTGACATTACAGGATGGTTGTCATAATATGAAAAGAGATAAAAAAGGGTCACTGACCCGCGAACTTGCAGTGATATTAGTCGGACTTGTAGCAGGGACGATTATGTTATGCTGGTTTATCAATACTTCCTTTTTGGAAAAATATTATATGTTGAATAAGCAGGATTCGCTGATCGACGGATATGATGTGATCAACGGTGCCAGTGAGACAGGTGAACTGAATTCCAGTGAGTTTGATGTCACTTTTGACAATCTGTGTGCCAATGGTAATATTGCAGTTATGATCATCAGTTCCAACCGTGCGATCGTGAGGTCGTCGGTGAATGACAATCAGGTCATTCTGATGGAATTTATGAATATTTTGTTTGGTGATGACAGAAACCAGACCGAGATCTTACAGAGATCAGACAATTACGTCATACAGAAACAGACAGATACAAGGTTATCATCTGAGTACATGGTTCTTTATGGAACACTTTCCAATGGAAATCTGATCCTGATGCGTACCGCAGTGGAGAGTATCCGTGAGAGTGCAAAAATTTCAAATCAGTTTCTGGTTTACGTGGGCGTTCTGGCAATTGCGATCAGTGCGATTGTCACAGTGTTTGTGTCTAAGAGGATAACAACACCGATCTCAGAACTCACGGACATATCAAAAAGAATGACAGAACTTGATTTTGATGCCAAGTATGTTTCCAAAGGACACAGAAAAAATGAGATAGATGAACTCGGTGAACATTTTAACCGGTTGTCATGTGCGCTTGAAAGCACAATCTCAGAACTTAAGAGTGCAAATAACGAATTAAAACAGGATATTGAGAAAAAAACAGAAATCGATGAGATGCGCAAGGAGTTTCTATCCAATGTATCTCATGAGCTGAAGACACCGCTGGCGTTGATCCAGGGTTATGCAGAGGGATTGCAGGAGTGTATCAATGATGATGCACAGAGCCGTGATTTCTACTGTGAAGTGATCATGGACGAGGCGGATAAAATGAATCAGATGGTCAAAAAACTTCTGACTTTAAACCAGTTAGAGTTTGGAAATGAAGTTGTTCCTATGGAGCGCTTTAATCTGACAGAACTGATCCATGGAATTATTAATTCATCTTCTATTTTATTAGAGCAGAATGATATCTCGGTCGCATTTGATGAGAGCGGACCGATGGATGCATGGGGAGATGAATTCAAGGTGGAAGAGGTTGTGACAAATTATCTGAGCAATGCGATCCACCATGCAGAATTTGATAAGAAGATCAGAATCTGGTACACAAGAAAAGACAGTGTTGTCCGGGTGAGTGTATTCAATACCGGAAAACAGATTCCGGAAGAAGATCTTGATAATGTCTGGATCAAGTTTTATAAAGTGGACAAGGCAAGAACGAGGGAATATGGTGGAAGTGGAATAGGACTTTCTATCGTAAAGGCGATCATGGAGTCATTTCATAGGGAATGTGGCGTGTTAAATCATGAAGATGGCGTAGAATTCTGGTTCGAACTTGACACGGAAAAAACAGGGATTGGTTCCGGACAGGCGGAGGATGATACAGTATGAGAAGAAAAAAGATAGAAGGAATCTTATGTTTGACAGGTATGCTTTTGCTGACAGGATGTGGAACGAAAGCATATGATCTCACAGAGGCAGAGGAAAGTCAGATCGTCAATTATGCAGTACACGTTGTTTCCAAGCATAATTCATATCAGAAGGATGGTCTGGTCTATGTGGATCAGAGCGTGGAAGAAACAGAGCCGGAAGAGACTGTCACAGGCAGTGAGAGTGTGGATGGCACAGAAATAATGGATGAGACACCAGCCGGAAATACGCTGGAGGATGTATTTGGAGCGGATGGACTGGAAGTTGCCTATGGAGGAGTAAGCCTTGCCGGAAACTATACAGAGTCGGATGTGCTTGATGTAAGAGCCTCGAATGGAAAACAGTTTATGGTACTTGAAATCGATATGACCAATCCTACAGAAGAGGGTATTACTCTGGATAATCTCACTTCAAAGGTAAAGTTTACAGCGGATTATTCTGCTGATGGAGCAGAGAGTACGCAGGTTTCTGCTTATACAACGATCATGACAACGGATTTTTCAACTTATGATGATGAGATCCCGGCAGGAGAGACAAAATCAGCGGTTCTTTTATTTGAGATACCGGATTCCGTGACAGAAGTTTCTGATATTGTGCTCCATGTGACAAGAGATGACACAACTTATGAAATAAAATTGTAAAAACAGGAAGAGTTATGATATAATGTGCGTAAGCAATGAGCAGTGCCAATCGAGAATATACAGACCGGACATGCTTGCATGGTGAGGTCTGTATATATCGAGAGTGATAGGGCGAATGCCCGACAGCCAGGAAAATCTCTGATTTTTCTGGCGTGCACTGCGGACTGAGGTTCATATATTAAATCAAATTAAAAACAAGAGAACATATACGTGGGAGGAAGACACAATGGATACAAATATTCTTTTAGAGTCAGGTACAAATGAATTAGAAGTTCTTGAATTTACGTTAGGTGACAATTATTATGGAATCAACGTGGCAAAGATCAGAGAGATCCTTACCTATCAGCAGGTAACACCGGTTCCAAATGCACATCCTTGTGTGGAAGGAATTTTTATGCCGCGTGATACGATGATGACGGTTATTGACCTGAAAAAGTGTCTGGGAATGGAACCATCCGAGAAAAAGGGCTTATTCATTATCACAAACTTTAATAAATTAAACATTGCATTCCATGTAGATGAAGTGATCGGTATCCACAGAGTATCATGGGAGGACATCATTAAACCGGATTCTACGATCAACACGGAAGATAAGAGTGCTGCAACAGGGGTTATCAAGCTGGAAGGAAAATTAGTGGTGATCCTTGATTTTGAAAAGATAGTTACGGACATCAGCCCGGAAACCGGACTGAAAGTATCAGATGTGGAGGAGAGAACAGCCAGAGACAGAAGCGATTCTCCAATCCTCATTGCAGAGGATTCCCCACTGCTTGGAAAAATGATCTCAGAGTGTCTGAAAAAATCAGGATACACGAATCTGATCATGACAATGAACGGACAGGAGGCGTGGGATAAGCTGACTGAGTTCAAGAAGAAAGGAACAGTCCGTCAGGACGTACACTGTATCATCACAGATATTGAGATGCCTCTCATGGATGGACACAGATTGACAAAACTCTGCAAATCAGATGATGAGATCAAGAAGATACCACTTATTATTTTTTCATCTCTTGTGAATGAGGAGATGCGCAAAAAGGGAGAACAGTTAGGAGCAGATGCCCAGTTGACAAAGCCGGAGATCGGTATGCTGGTAGAGGCAATTGACAATCTGATCGATAAGAGCGTAGATTAAGTCAGAAAAAGGGGTGTGAGTTTTTTCACATCCCTGATTTACTATAATCGAAAAATAAATATATGATAGTTACAAAGAAACCAATAGCAGGAGAATATTACCATGAATGAATCAGAAAATTACCTGGATCAGTTATTAAATGCCGTCGATGGCAGATCTGATTTAAATGACAGTGATCCTGTAAATCCAGAAGAAATTGAGAGTAAAGAACAAATGCCACAGAAGAGTACAAGAGAGACAATTGATATTCCGGATTCCAATGATCTGTTTATGGATCAGTTTGAACAGGAACTCCGGAAAGATAATGATCCCGATGAATTTTTAAAACAGTTCGAGCAGGAATTAGACAGGGACGAAAGTTCACAGGGTGTGACAAAAGCAACACAGCCGATGCTTGATGATATTGACCAGATCATGGAGAGCGTGAACCAGGAAGCTGCAAATGATACAGCAGAGATGGAAACATCAGCAGTGGAGAAAACAGCAGAGCAGAAAGAGGATACTGCCGAAGTAAAAAATGATGAGGGTGCCAGTGAAGATGGAATTGATGATCTGGCAATCGATGATATCGGAATTGATGATTTTGGACTGGATGATCCGGAAACAGAAAACGAAAAAGCGGTATCGGATGAAGATGATGAATTAATGAAAATTCTGAGTGGAACAGGCGAAGATTCCGAAATACCGGAGGCAGACAATGCAAAAGCAGAAGTGCAGCTGGATGACGAGGTAAAAGAAGAAAAGAAGCCGAAGAAACAGGGATTTCTGGCAAAGCTGTCTAAATTACTGTTCGGTGATGATGAACCAGATGAGGAAGAAATTTCCGGAATGCAGGCTGAACCTGCAGTTACTGAGATGTCTATGGATGATATGGACATCTTAAAAGAGTTAGAAGGTTCTTCGGACGGTGATAAGAAGGGCAAAAAAGAAAAAAAGAAAAAAGAGAAAAAGAAGAAAGAAAAAGCACCAAAGCAGCCGAAAGAGAAAAAAGTAAAACCAAAGAAAGAGAAGAAACCAAAGCCACCGGCAGAACCGGATAACACACCGCCGCTGCCAAAAGTGCCGGTGATCCTCGTTTTTGTGATGGCAGCATCCATTCTGGTACTTGTTCTGGCAGGCACACATTTACTTGGATATTCAAACAGTTTTGCAGATGCAGACCAGGCATTTGCAGAAGGAAGATATTCGGATGCTTTTCAGGCTGTGGCAGGGGAGAAAGTAAAGGAAAAAGACACGGATACCTATGAGAAATATCGTATTACAGCTATGGTTTCAGCAGAGTATGAAGCTTACGAGAGCATGATGGATGCAGAGGTTTACGATATGGCTCTGGATTCTTTGATCCGCACGGTACAGCGATATGACAAGTATCTGCAGGATGCAGAGACTTATGGATGCAGGGGCGAGTTTGATAAGATTGAAAGTGCAGCAGAGACAGCATTACAACAGGATTTTGGATTGACAGCAGAGGATGCAAGAACCATGTATGCACTGTCCAATAAAGAGACTTATTCCAGAGAAATTTACAAAGTATTAGAGAAGGCAGGCTTATCAGAGGTGACAGAATGATAGCGATCATTGACTATGATGCAGGAAATTTAAAAAGTGTAGAAAAGGCGTTACAGTTTCTGGGGCAGGAGTGCGTGATCACAAGAGATTTTCATGAAATCAAAAAGGCAGACAAGGTGATCCTTCCGGGTGTTGGATCTTTCGGAGATGCCATGAGCCAGCTGAGGAAGTTTGAACTTGACAAGGTCATTCATGAAGTGGCGGCAGAGCAGAAACCATTTTTGGGAATCTGTCTGGGATTACAGCTTTTGTTTGAAGGAAGTGAAGAGTCTGAGGGAGTGGAAGGTCTGTATCTGTTAGATGGAGAAATCCTCCGGATCCCGGAACAGGAAGGACTGAAAATTCCAAATATTGGATGGAATTCGCTGGATCTGCAGAACAATGGACGACTGTTTGAAAATCTGAATGGCAATCCATTTGTTTATTTTGTTCATTCCTATTATTTAAAAGCCAGAGAAGAGTCAATTGTCAAAGCAACCATCGAGTACAGCACACATATTCATGCGTCTGTGGAAAAAGATAATATTTTTGCATGTCAGTTCCATCCGGAAAAAAGTGGAACAGTAGGATTACAGATACTTTCTAACTTTGCAAAATTGTAGGAGGAACGTCAATGTTTACAAAAAGAATTATTCCGTGTCTGGATGTAAATCAGGGACGCGTGGTAAAAGGTGTTAATTTTGTTAACTTAAGAGATGCAGGTGATCCGGTAGAAATTGCGGCAGCGTATGATAAGGCAGGAGCAGATGAATTAGTATTTTTAGACATCACAGCAACGTCTGATGCGCGGGAGACTGTGGTCGATATGGTGCGAAAGGTCGCAGAAAAGGTATTTATCCCGTTTACCGTGGGTGGAGGAATCCGCACGGTAGATGATTTTAAGGCGTTGCTTCGCGAGGGAGCAGATAAGATCTCCATCAACTCATCTGCCATCAATAACCCGAATCTGATCAGTGAGGCCGCAGATAAATTTGGAAGTCAGTGTGTCGTTGTAGCGATCGATGCAAGACGAAGAGAAGATGGTTCCGGTTGGAATATTTATAAAAATGGCGGTCGTATCGATGTTGGCATGGATGCTGTTGAATGGGCGATGAAAGCAGACAGACTGGGTGCGGGTGAGATTTTGCTGACCAGCATGGACTGTGATGGCACAAAAGCCGGTTATGATCTGGAACTCACCAGAATGATCGCTGAAAATGTATCCATTCCGGTAATCGCATCCGGTGGAGCCGGAACAAAAGAGCATTTTTATGATGCACTGACGGAAGGAAAAGCAGACGCAGCGTTAGCAGCTTCTCTGTTCCATTATAAAGAGCTGGAAATCGCTGATTTGAAAGATTATCTTGCAGACCGCGGTGTTCCGGTGCGGCGCTGAGACATCCGGCAGCAGACTGGATGTCCCGGACAAATGCAGCAGTGCAGGAGAAATTTTAAGAAGGTAACAAAAATGTCAATGATCACAAATGACTGGCTGGATGAGATCCAGGGGGAATTCAAAAAGCCATATTATAAAGCGTTATATCAGTTTGTCCGCGATGAATACAGTAAAACGGTGATTTATCCGCCAGCGGACGATATTTTTAATGCGATGCATTTTACGCCGTTAAGCAAGGTAAAAGTGCTTTTGCTTGGGCAGGATCCATATCATAATGTAAATCAGGCGCACGGATTATCTTTTTCCGTATTACCGGAGCAGAAAGAAATACCGCCTTCCTTACAGAATATCTATAAGGAACTGCATGATGATCTCGGCTGTTATATCCCGAATAATGGATATCTGAAAAAATGGGCAGACCAGGGTGTACTTTTATTAAACACAGTACTTACAGTACGTGCACATCAGGCAAATTCCCATCAGGGACATGGCTGGGAACAGTTTACAGATGCAATCATCCAGGCTGTGAATGCACAGGACAGACCGATTGTATACATGCTGTGGGGAAGACCGGCACAGAGCAAGATTCCGATGCTGACCAATCCAAAGCATCTGATTTTGACAGCACCGCATCCAAGCCCACTGTCTGCGTACCGGGGATTTTTCGGATGCAGGCATTTCAGCAAGGCGAATGAATTTTTGCAGGCGAATGGTGTGGAACCAATTGACTGGCAGATTGAGAATATATAAAAACAGATGGCATTCTGCCATCTGAAAAGACCTCTGAAATGAGGAGTGCCCAGACACCAAAGGCGCCTGGGCTATTATGAAAAAATTTATCAAGTATTAAAAACTTATTTCCGTTTCATTTATGAGTTTATTGTAACAGTAATATGTGAATAAAGTATGAACAATTGTTGAATAATTAAAAATTTTTGTGCAAAACTACAGAAATGACCTTGAAAAACTAATAAAATGAAGCTAAAATGACGATGTAATGATAAGAGAAAGGTAATTATGAGGGAGAATGCATAATTACACAACGATATTGTTTTACATGGATGATTGCTGATCAAAGGAGTGAGAAATATGGCAACAATTTCAGGATATGATTCATCTTCCATCGGCGTACTGTTTTCCAGTTTGAATTCAGGAAGTACGAAAACAAGTGCAATGTTTGGAACATCAGATTTACTTGGTATTAGTTATTCTGACTATGCCACAATCCAAAATGGAAGTTACACAAAGCTGATGAAGGCTTATTACACAAAGGAGGCATCGGGCGATTCATCATCTTCGTCTGTGTCTGCTACCACATCGACTTCCAAAGATTCTTCCAAGACACTTGCAAATATCGAGAGCGCAGCAGAGGATTTAAAGAAGGCGTCTGAGACACTGAGAACAAATGGAGATAAATCTCTGTTTACAAAGAAACAGACGACAGATAAAGATGGAAATGTTTCTTATGAGTATGATACAGATAAGATTTACAAGGCGGTCAGTGATTTTGTGGACAGCTACAATAAGATGTTAAAAGAGGGTGGAGATTCCAATACCAACAGCATCTTAAGAAGCACGAAGTCCATGGTCAATCTGACAAAGGCAAATTCCAACATGCTCAGCAAGGTCGGAATCACGATCGGAACCGACAATAAGCTTTCCATTGATGAGACAGCATTTAAGAAAGCCGATATGAACACGGTAAAATCCCTGTTCCATACGACAGGCGGATTTGGTTATCAGACCTCGGTTCAGGCAGGTATGATCGAGAGTTATGCGAAGAGTGAGGCAGAGAAAGCCAACACTTACAATAAGTCAGGCTTGTATACATACAATTATACAACTGGAGAAATCTATAATACCACAACCTAAGCAGTTGCAAAATAAATAAAGACATGATATGTTATGAGAAGCTCATGAAAAATGGGTTTCTCATAATTTTTTTATGGCGGGAAAAGAGGTAAACTATGGCAAAAAAAGTAGTAGTAGGAATGTCGGGAGGCGTGGATTCTTCCGTTGCAGCATATTTATTAAAGAAGCAAGGGTACGATGTGATCGGTGTCACTATGCAGATCTGGCAGGACGAGGATGAATTTACACAGGAAAAAAATGGTGGCTGCTGTGGACTCAGTGCTGTTGATGATGCACGAAGAGTGGCAGACCGTCTGGAAATTCCGTATTACGTCATGAATTTTAAGCAGGAATTCAAAAAGAATGTCATGGATTATTTTACAGCAGAATATCTGAAGGGAAGAACACCGAATCCATGTATCGCATGTAACCGCTATGTGAAGTGGGAGGCATTATTAGATCGGAGCCTTGCTATTGGTGCAGATTACATTGCAACCGGACACTACGCAAGAATTGAGCAGCTTCCAAATGGCCGCTATGCAATCAAAAATTCTGTCACAGCCGCAAAAGACCAGACTTATGCGCTTTACAATCTGACACAGGCACAGTTATCGAGAACACTCATGCCGGTCGGAGATTACCATAAGGACGAAATCCGCCAGATTGCAGAAGAAATCGGGCTGATGGTCGCACACAAAAAAGACAGCATGGAGATTTGCTTTATTCCAGATGATGATTATGCAGGATTTATTGATAAAGAGTGTGGAAATCTTGTACCACCACCTGGAAATTTTGTATCCAAAGATGGGAAAATACTTGGCAGACATAAAGGAATCACACATTACACGGTAGGACAGAGAAAAGGTCTTGGAATTGCACTTGGTTACCCGGTGTTTGTGACAGAGATCCGCCCGGAGACAAATGAGGTTGTATTAGGTTCGAATGAGGATGTGTTTACGACAGAACTGTATGCGGATCATGTGAACTTCATGTCGATCCCAGACATTGAAGGCGAAGTGAAGTTAAAGGCAAAAATCCGCTACTCCCACAGTGGAAGTATGTGTAAAGTGACACGTACCGGAGAAGATCAGATTCACTGTGTATTTGAAGAACCGGTACGTGCAGTGACACCGGGACAGGCGGTTGTGCTTTACGATGGCGATTATGTTGCCGGTGGTGGAATCATCATCTGAAATTCTGTACGGAATCTTATGGAAAAATCTTATAAAAATTAAAGGCAGAATTAACAAATGAAGAATACTTTCTGGAAGAGAGAACGAATTGAGATCATGATTGCTCTGGCGTTATTTAATTATGTGTTTCTGGGAGCAGAATATTTATTTGACAATATGATGGCATTTCAGACGGATTCAGGTGGAGTGGTGCTGGCACAGAGTTATGTGCTCGGAAGCAGTACGGTTGGTTTTCTTCTGTTTGGCATACTGGATGGTAAACTGCGGGAAAGAGCAAAGAAGGCAGGCAGTGCTGGTGCCGGAGTCCTCGCGGCTGTATGTCTTTGGGGGATCCAGGTACATCAGAGTTATGGAAGCATACTTGCAGCAGGACTGATTTTATATGTGCTGCTTGGAATAGCCGGAAGTCTGGTACACTACCGGGCAGCGTGCCGCTATGGTATGGAAGAACATCTGGCGGAAACGGTGGGGGTATCGTATGCAATCGGACTTTTTTTACAGTTTTTTGAAAATAATCTGATCCATAATGCAGCGGTGGAAGCAGTGATTTTGACTGTTGCATTCTGGGCACTTCTTTTTCTGGTGGAGAAAAGGAAGGTGGCGGGAAGCCTGATGGAGTGGAACCTATATGAGTCAGATCCCATCAGACATCCGTATGCAGTGGCAGTTACGCTCATTTTCACAGTCGCCCTTATGACCTGTATTTTTGCAACATTAGACAATGCAGTGACATTAGGGCATGCAGGTGGAAGTATGGATATCGGACAGTGGCCAAGATTGATCCTGGCGGTCAGCGGACTTGTGTCAGGCGTGTTGTTTGATTATGAAAAAGGCAGATACAGGAACCTTATCATGTACTGCGTGACGCTGCTTTCCACGGTGTGTATACTTGTGATCGTTTCCGGCGGCTCTTTTTTGCTTGGGCTGATCGTATTTTATCTGTCGGCAGGCTTCTTTGTTGTGTTTTTCTCGACCGGTTTTGTGCGGCTGGCGGGGTATATGAGAGTGCCGCAGTTTTGGGCTGGCATGGGAAGAGCAGTGAACAATCTCTGCGCCATACTCATTGGAAGTTTTTCAGTAGCACTGATCCGGTCCGGCGACAGTACGAAGATCATGATCGCATCGATCGGGTTATTTGTGCTGATCAGCATTGCGATTTATATTTACACGGTGATGGGACAGACGGATGTGGAATTGCCTGATCAGGAGCGGAAACAGGAAGAGGAGCAGGATTATTTTTCAGCATTTGCAGATACCTATGCGCTGACAGAACGGGAGCAGGAGGTGTTGAAAATGCTTTTGGCATCGGATGAGGAGGTGCAGGAGATCGCAAATAGGCTTTATATTTCGAGGGCAATGTTATATCGATATATTTCATCGCTCAACAAAAAAACAGATACAAATTCAAGGATTGGCCTGATCCAGTTTTATTATACATGGAAACTGGAAAAAAAGGCTGATCGTGACGATTGAGACATATGTAAACTCCCGGATCGTGCAATTTTATGTTAAGCTTTTTTCAGTATATTCCTGGTATGGAGATAGGAGGCTTGAATGAGACATAAGGTGCGTGATCTGGGAGTCTTTTTTTGTTTTGCGTTGATGTTGTTTACTGTAACTTCCTGTGGAAAAGAAGTGAGTGATCAGACGATCGCAGCGACCGAACAGAGTTCTGAAGAAAGACGTGATGCAGAAGCAGTCATGGGGACAGAAACGGTGGAAACTTTTTCGACGGAGAAAGCCGGATGGTTCTGCATGCAGACATTGTGGCGGCGCAGGAAAAATTGTCTGTGAACTCTGTGGCGGTTCGCATGGAAAGCCGTGTTCTATTTGTCATGGCAAGGGTGTGATCACGGATGATTGTATTCTCTGTCATGGAGCGAAGAAATGTACGGTATGTGGCGGAAGCGGAAAAGTGTAGAGAAGAGTCCCAAAATGGGAGAACAAAATTGCACAAAAAAGTAGTATAGGAGGAAAAGCAGATGAGAAAGGCGTGGAAGAAAGCAGTCAGTGTCCTGCTGACATTGGTACTGATATTCGGTGTCCTGCCGGGGATAAATGTGTCGGCAGAGGATGAAGGAGGACAAGGAAGCGGTAATTCTGTAGAGATTACATTGGATAATGGGACTTATGATGATACTTACAAAAATAAATATGGTACAATCCAATATTCTACAAATTATCGTGATAACAGTACAAGTGCTGAGTGGAAAGAAATATCGGAGCTGAAAGCGTCTGATAATCAGGGAAAGTCTAAATATACCATTCAGGGTGAGAATGTATATATTAAAATTACTTATGCACAAGGTAGCACTTATAAGGCGGCAATTCCAAACGGCGTAGAAGTGAAAGATGGTGTTCCGATTGAAATTACAGGCGGTCATATTGAGTTTACAGACACTTCCGCAGGTGGTGGAAGTCAGGGTGGCAATCCGCCACAGCCAACAGGGGTAAGCTTGCAGTTTGAAGGAAATGCATGGAGTTCGTATCAGAACATGAAATTATATGCAGGACTGGAATTGTATGTAAATCCAGATAATACCGGGTTTGTTACGCTTACAGATCTGTTAAATCAAAATAAAGCAGCATTTGATGAGAGTGGAATGGTTTGCTTATTGGATGAATCGGTTACATCTGTATCCATATATGCACAGCTGGAAAAGAAGGATGAGTATGAGATACAGTTTCACGGAGCAACGCAGGCCGTAGGAACCAGTGAAGATACTGCTATCACGGTAAATGGTACTCAGCATATCCAGATCGATCGAAAATGCCTGACTGTTACATGGGCGTATGATGATACCTATGGGGAAGATGGCAGGATCGAACATGGAACAGCGGAAATTATTAAAATCAATGGTCAAGATGTGTCGCAAATGACATTTTCTAATTTCGCAAATAATCCGGGAGATAAAAGCGGAGGGCATCTTGCGGTAAAAAGAGATGATGTTGTTACCATTAAGTTGATCCCGGATTATGGTTATCAGTTGTCAGGGGCTTCCATCAATGGAGTTACGTTGGCACCACAGACGGAGGTATCAACCTTCACTTTCAAAATGCCGGATACCAACGTGCATTTTAAAGGAATCTTCACACAGACATCGGATGAAATTAATACATCAGCAACAAAAGTATCTTCTGCTTCTTTTGAAAATGGAGCAAACGCAGCTCCAAGTGGAAATCTGCGTCTTACTGTGGCTGACTCGAATGAAGATACAACAAATGCACTTGCACAGGTAGCAAATGCAGTAAGTGCAGAAGCAGTAAACCTGACCTTAGACCAGATTGTCAGCAAGGGAAATGGAAATAGCTGGGAGACTCCAGTCACGCAGTTTGGCCAGCCTGTGAAAATGAAACTAAAAGTGGCTGATTATGACACGGCGGCAGGATATGAGGTTGTAAGGGAGCATAACGGAAATCTCACAAAACTTACAACGTCTGTGTCGGAAGATGGTACGCTGACTTTTGAGACAAATCAGTTCTCAACTTATTTTATTGTGAAAACAGCAAAGAAAGCGGATAATGGTAATGCAAAAACGGAAAAAAGTTCCAATACATCTTCCACAACTGCTTCTTCGGCTGCGGGATCTACAGATAATGCGATAACTGCACAGTCAGTAAGCGGAGAGGGAGTCCCTGCAATCAATATCGCAAGTGCAACGGATCAGCTGCTGAATCTTGCAAAATTAAGTGAAGACGAGAACAAGGCAGTAAAAGCCGGAAACAAGACGCAGTTTGTTTTGAGCGCATCCGGCATGACACCAACAAAAGAAGAGATTGCACTCATTCAGAGTGTTCTTGGAAACAATGTGATCGGACAATACTTAAATCTTAATTTAACATTGAAGATATCAGGAAGAGAGGATCGACAGATTACGGATTTATCCGCACCAATGTATATAACAATCACAATTCCGCAGAACCTTGTGAACCATGACAGCAGTATTGAACGCATTTACAGGATCGTCAGAATCCATGATGGTGTGGCAACACTGATCGATGGAACTTACGATGCAGCCACAAATCAGTTTACATTTGCAACGGATGGTTTTTCAACATATGCCTTGGTATATGAGGATGTGAATACCACTCTGACAGGCAGATCGCCAAAAACAGGAGACAACTCCATGTGGATGGTATGGACGCTCATTCTCTGTGCAGGATGCAGTATTCTGTTTGCAGCAGGAAAGAGATACAGGAAAAACAGATAGTAGTGAAGAATCATAGAAAAAGTCTGAAAGAGAAAAAAAGGGCGTGTGAAAAAACGAGAGTTTTTT
>ULNL01022059.1_pt1 | contig 16985 bp, 10 predicted proteins | sample 1951901 | NCBI WGS metagenome assembly ULNL01 (sample SAMEA4835575, study PRJEB28245) | human gut metagenome | biome: gut microbiome; material: fecal sample | place: Denmark | collected 2008
AATAACGAGGACTGACAGGAAGGAATAGATACAAAGGGCGAGCGTGTTGCGCTTTTTCGAGAAGATGATACCTGCGAAAAAGCCAAGAAGCCCCATTGCAAACATCTGCCACGGCGTCCACATACCCTGACCGAACAGCATATTCGATACAAGCATGGAAACCGCACCGACAAGAAAGCCTGCCTGCGCACCGAGCGCCGTGCCGCTTATGATAACGATTGCGGCAACGGGCTTGAACTGCGGGAACATAAAGAAAAGCTCCCTTCCTGCTACAGCCGCCGCAGAAAGCACGGCAAGCACCGCAATATCCTTTGCGGACGGCTTCTTTTTTTCGAAGCTGATAAAGAAAGCGGCAAGGCACTCGACAAGCACAGCAAGAATTATCAGCAGATGCTTTCTTGTGCCGTTAGGGACAAAAAGTGTGCCGAGTATCACTGTGAAAGGAATAAGAACGGCGGTTATAACGCCTGCGACAATATCGGACGGAGTTACTTTTTTTGCGGTTACGGGCGGTTTTGCCATTGAGTTTTTCGGTGCAACGCCGATTATAAGCATAATCATCGGGACGCACAGCAACGCATATTGCAGCCAGAACGGCTCTGACGGTATCTCAAAAGGGAATATGCCGGTACCGGCTAAAAGCATAAAAACAAATCCGACACTGCCGAGCGAAAGCATTACCTTTCGGAAAACCGAGAGCCTTTTGCGTTTTTTGCGTTGCGGTACTGCTGTGTCGGGCTTATCGCTTTTTATGCCGTGAAAACGTCCGGAGAGATCGCCGTAGTTTTCAGCCTTTCCTCCGAGAGAAGCTATAAGCCCTGCGACAGTGTAAACATTATCGCATACGTTTTTGGCGATTTTCGCACTGTCTGTAGTGAAAAACGAGGAATCGGCGAAGAACTGTGACGGTGGCAGAGATACGCTTATTTCGCCGTCAAAAAGCAGGGCGCATATATCCGCCGTTTCGGCACAGAAATCCATATCGTGACTGACAATCACAATCGTTTTCCCGTCTGCTTTAAGCTGTTTCAATAATGCCGAGAACATCTGCTTATATACTGCGTCCGCTGCCTTAGTCGGCTCATCAAGAAGAAGTATATCCGCACCGTAGGAAACGAGCTTTGCGAGCGCCGCCTTCTGCCGCTCCCCGCCGGATAAGTCAAACGGATGACGTGACAGCAGGTGCGTAAGATTAAATGCGGTGGCTATTTCATCGGCATTGCCGGCAAATTCTTCTCTGAGCGTTTCCTTATTGAAAAGCAGTGTAGGGTCTTGCGGAAGAAAACCTATCTTTCCGCCGTTTATCGTTATTTTTCCGCTGTTTTGCTTGAGCGTACCGCAGATAAGGCTTAGCAGGGTCGATTTTCCTGCGCCGTTGCCGCCCACTATTGCGGTTATGCTCCCTTGCTTTATGTCAAGCGAAAGGTTTCTTATAATATCTCTTTTGCTGTTCTTATAGCCGAAAGACAGATTTTTAACGGATATACAGCTTTCTTCCGACAGCGTATCGTCTGCGGCGGCAGGTGATACGAGCCTGTGATTTTCGCCGTAGGATGTATACCAGTTCTTAGCGGAGGGAACGTCAAGCAGTGGAAGAACATTGCTGACAGATGCGCTTGCTCTTACTCCTGCCGGCATTTCAAAAAGCATAGGGTGATTGTTTTCTGACAGATGCTCTGTAAGAGAGCTTGCGTCGCCGTCGTGACACACCTTGCCGTTGTCGAGCATAACAACACGCTTTGCAACGGACAAAAGACCGCCGAGCTGATGCTCCGCAACAATCACTGTCGTACCAAGTTCCTTGTTTATTCTTACAAGCAGTGAAATAAACTGCGTGGATGCGATAGGGTCAAGCTGTGACAGCGGCTCGTCAAGGAGCAGTACATCGGGATTCATAGCCATTACAGACGCTAAGTTAATCATCTGCTTCTGACCGCCCGAGAGCTTGTCGCAGTCGCAGTACAGCAAGTCCTCTATGCCGAAGAACAAAGCAGTCTGGGAAACCTGCGAGCGTATTTCGTTTTGTGAAAGTCCTATGCTTTCCGCACCGAAGGCAAGTTCGTGCCAAACCTTGTCGCAGACGATCTGCTCGTCGGTAAACTGCGTGACAAAGCCGGCAAAATGACCGCTGAAAGAAATTTTTCCTTTTTGCGTTCCTGCGTCGGCAGGCGCTTTCATAAGATTTAAAAGGGTGGATTTTCCGCTTCCCGAGCTACCGCAGAGTATTATGAATTCTCCTTTGTTTATTTTAAGCGAAATATCGGAGAGTGCGTTCATATCCGAGCCGGGATAGGAATATGACAGATTTGAAATATTATAAAGTTCCATTTCTTTCCCTCCGTTTAAATCGTGAATAAAGCTCGGCTGCAACAGGCATCGCACAAAGTATGAGCCAGAAAACATCCGCAGAAATATCGAAAGCTGTCAGCGGCAGGATAAATTCGGGATAATAGAGATAATAGGCTTTACCGCTTGCAAAAAGAATAATAATTGCGGTTGTGCATATCACGGTAACAGACATTATAATAAAGTCGGACGGCGCAAAGCGGAATATGCTGTAGGCTGTACGTTTTGCTGTACCGTAACCTCTGTATTTCATAGAGCGGGCGGTATATGCGCTATGCTCAAGTGTATCCGTTACCGCAACGGAGAGAACGTGAACACCGCTTCTGATACGGCTTCTAAAGTTACCCTCGTATATATCGTTCCCAACAAAACGCTGAGCCGCCGCCGCTTGCTTTGCCCGTCTTGCAAACATAGGCACTGAACGAAGTGTCATAGACAACAGCAAAGCGAGTGACGGCAGTGCTTTTCCGAGAAGATATACCGTTTTGTCGCTTGTCATACACTTGTTAAGTCCGATAAACCACATTATGAGCGATATTGTCATAGCGCCTGTAAACAGCGAAAAAATAAGCGTTTCAAGTGTGATACTGTTGCCGCTCGGCAACTTTGCAAGCTCAGTAACTCCTCTGTTTGAAAACAGAAGATTTATAAACGCCGCAAGCAGTGCCATAGGCAGCATTACAAAAAGCGTTCTTGCGGCGGTTTTTCCGTTAAGTAAAAAAGCAAAAACGGCTGAGCAGACAAGAGCCTCCGCCATAAAGACGGGGCTTTGCACTATTGCGGTTATCAGTATCACCGACAGAAAATACATTGCCGCTGTTACAGGGTGTGTTCTTTCCATTGTTGCTCCTTAGTTTTGAAGGTCATAGCCAAGCTCGCAGGTATAGCGGAACGCTATCTTGTCGTTGTTTACTGGCTTGTATGATGAACAGCCGTAGTTCGGGAAAACGCCGTTTACACTGTACATCCAGCCTGAGCCTTGTCCGCAGTCGAATTCATAAAGGTTGTTTATACCTTCGACATAGTATGAGCTGAACGCAGGGGTGTAGCTTGCCTCCATCTGAATACTGTTTTCGTCACAGATACGGCGGAGTATATCGTATACGCTTTCACCGCTGTCGAATCCGACCGTTCCGCTGAATATTACGGCATCATCGGGAATGTACTTTTCAAGTCCTTTTTTCAGCTTATCCTTGTTGTTGAGTATGGTTTTGCACTCTATAACGAATGTGCAGGTGTTGTCATATTTCTTTATCGGCTTGTCGGCAGGCTTCGGAGTTGTCGCCTTAGCGGTGGCTTTGGTCGTGGATTTAACGGTAGTTGTGGCTTTTGCGGTAGCCTTTGCAGTGCTTGTTACCGTGATTGGTTTTTCGGTTGCTTTGGAAGTTTCGGCGGTAGTTGCAGGCACGGTTGCTACATAAGCGGTTGTTGCGGTCGTCTGAGATGTGGTTTGTAAAGCGGTAGTTTGTGAAGAAATGTCCGTAACGGTTGTTGCGGGCGTTGTCTGAGAATTGACGTCTGTTTGAAAAGCGGTTGTTGCGACAAGGCTTTCTACGGTTGTAAACGATGATGTTTCGGGGGGAACGTATGATATACCACTGTTTTCGGCGGCATCTTTTCCCACAACGGCGGAAACTACCGCAATTATCACCACAACGACAAGAGCCAGCCCAAGACCGAGTATATATTTGTATTTATCAAAAAAAGCTTTCATTTTTTCTCCGTGAAATATCGGTTATGCAAAAATTGTTCCGCACCTATTTTATCATAAAAACAGGTACGGAACAAGCATTTACATAATAGTTTTACTTATTTGCGCTTTTTCTTCGAAATAAGCATAACTGCGCCTGAGATGAGAACTGCCATACCGCCTGTTACAAGTACGCCTGTACCGGGATTTATGTGATCGTTTTTATCTTCGGGCTTGCCTGAGCAGTCGCCGGGCTTTACAGAATCGCCGGGCTGTGCGGGCGTATCGGGATTTTCGGGTTCTGTCGGCTCAGCCTTCGCAGACATTTCGTAAAGTGAAGAGCCGTCCTTTGAAAGCTCATAAGCTGTAAGAGCGAGCGCCGCCTGTTCGGTAGCCATATAGTTTTCTTCGCCGCCGAGTGTGTGGCTGTAGCCGTTTTCTGTAGCATAGCTTTCAAGTGCGTCGATAAGCGTGATGCCGTCAACGATGAATCTTGAATCTGTAAGCGGGTCGATGCCGAGAGCGGCAAGTGCGATAAGTACCTGCGAGGTGCTTTCACTGCCGTTTGCATATCTTGCGTTCTCGTCAAGAGATTCTGCAAGGAACTCAAGACCGCTGTCTATAGCCGCATTTACCTTCTCGTCAGCCGCATAGGGAGCGAGAGCCTGTATAGCCATAGCCGTAAGGTCAACATCTGCGGTATTGCCAGCGAGCGCCCAGCCCTTGCCCGTCATATTGTCAACGATATAAGTGATAAGTTCATCGTGCGTCTTTGCGCTGTAATCTGTAGTGTCGAATGCTATAAGTGAGAATATAACCGCATTGATACCCTGCGATGTGATATAGTCCATATCGTCAAGACCGCTCAGCAGGTTATAGCCTGCGATGTCTGCGGAATTCTTTCCGAGTGAGGACAGAGCGATTATAACTCTTGCGTTCTCTGTAGGCTTTCTGTCCGAAAGTCTGTCTGAACCGTTAGCCTTTACTGCTTCGCAAAGCTCGCTGTAGTATTTTGCCGCCTTGTCGGCAGAGAGCTTTCCTGCTCTTGCGAGTGCGATAACCGACCATTCACCGCCGATAGACTGAACGGGGTAGATATTGTTATCCGCAAGAGTGCCGAGAACAGTGTCGAAGTGCTCTTCGCTCTTTGTGCCTGCCTGCTTTATCGTGTCGATAACGGCAAATCTTTCTGTTGCCTTGTCAAGAGTATCCGAATTTGTGACTTTATCTCTTAAACGCTCGGGAACTGCCGAGTAAGCGTCCTTTGCATTTTGAATTTTATCCTTGCTGTCAGCGGTTACCTTGCCGATTGCGTCTATTGCCTTTATCGCATTGCTTATAACGTCAGCCTCAGCCTTAGCGAGAGCTTCTTCTGCGGCTGTTAAGGTTTCGTAGTTTCCTACAAGCGTCTTTGCGTTGTCGCTGAGCTTGTCATAAGCCGTTCTTGCCGCTGTGATGCTGTCATAGCTGTCGAGCGTTACATTGCCTATAGCGTCAATAAGTTCTTCAACCTGCTCAGCCGCCTTTACATCATCGGGAACGAGCTTCAGGTAAGCGTATACGGGCTGTTTTTCGCCGTTCTGAACGATTATTCTGACAACCTTTATTTCAGACTGATTAAGTGCGATTTTAGCCTCTGTGCCGGATGCTACACGCTGATTGTTGATATAAATGTTATCATCGTCAGCGCCCGAAACGGAAACGTTCACGCTTTCCTCGATGCCTGTGCTTATCTCGTAAACACCGTTATCATCGGGAGTGATTTCCTTTATTGTCTTGCCGTTTGCGTCTGTTAAGACTATTTTTCCGGGAAGCGATGTCGTGCCGACCTCTTGCTCGTTTGCAGTTGTTCTTACAACATAAGAAACCTCTGTCGATTTCTCGTTGAATACGCCTGCCCAGATGTTGCTTGCTGTCTGTATCTTTATATAGTGAACGCCGTTTTTGAATGTAACGGGGTTGCCGTTTTCATCTACCGCCCACTTTAAGTCGAAACCGTTTGATTCGGCATTTTCGCTGTATGCGTTTACATTAGTGCCTATCGTGCCGTTCTTGAAGTAGTCAACATAGCCAAACCTTGTCGTGCCTACAAAGGAAGCTGTTGAGCTGTCGCCCTGTATACTACCCTGAACGCTGGGGATAACAACGCCTCTGAGTGTGACAGTATCGCCCTTTGCAAGATCGTTCATATAATAAACGCTGGGTGAAACCCATCTGCCTGTCTGCTTTGAGCCGTCGTTTGAGTTGCCCTGATTGTCTGTCCAGCTTGTTTTACCGTCGGCTGTCTTTTTGTATGTCACTTCGTAATCGATAATGGTCGTATCTTCGAAATGCTCACTTCCTGCGAGTGCATACCATGTTTTGCCGTCCTCAGAAACATATACCTGTCCGCTTTCAGCCACACTTCCGCCGCTTACAAAGCTGTTGCCGTAAGCGTAGAAGTCAAGGCCGTAGGGGTTTGAGGGGTCGTCTGTTACGGGGTTTTCATAGTAATATGTGATATAACCGCCGAAGTTACCGAGTGATTTTATAGTGCCTGCGAGCGTCTGCTCGGGGCCTACACCGTAGGAAACGTTGGTGTACTGGCTGTTGATGCAAAGATAATCAACGACCTTGTCGGGTACGTCATACTTGCTTCTCTTTGTAGCCTTGACAGTATAGCTTTCTGAAAGAGTGCCGTCTGTTACCGTTACAGTAGTGTTTGCGCTCTTGGTAACAAGACTGTAAACGCCGTTTTCATCTGCTGTTGCGGCATCGTTGCCTATCTTAACTGTGCAACCGTCGGCAACCTTGAAATATACTGTGGGGAATTCTGCGTTATTTGCTATAACTATATTATAGCTGAGAAGTGACGGGTCGAATGCGGGATACATATCGCCGTGTTCGCTTTTAAGCTCTGTAAAGTGTACGTTCTTTATAGAAACGTCAGCCTTTACTAGCTTTATTTTGTAGCTTGTAATCTTGTCTGCATCATCAAACTTGTCTGTAAGATAATCGCCGTCCGAAACCACATCTATTGATACTGTAACAGTGCCGTCCTTGCTAAAGGAATATGCGGGAGTTGTTTCGCCGCTTTTAAGTTCTGTGTATTCGCCGTCTGCCTTCGCTCTGAAATGAACGTTTGCGGTTTTGCCCTTGAGAGTAAGCGCAACTCCGTCGGTGCTTCCCAAAACATAGGCTGTGTAGCTGTGGCATTCTGCGTTTGTGCCGGTCGTATCGGTCACATTGCCGTTTTCGTCATTTCTGAAAACCGTTCCTTCTGCAAAGCCGTTGTACTTTGTCGCATACAGCTCTCTGCCGGCAGGAACAAGCGTGATGCCGCTTGTGCTTGCGATTTCCGCAGTGTAGTCATAGGGACGTGTTATGTTGAACACATACTGCGTCTTTATGCTTTCATCGTCAATGTAGCAAAGCTCTAAAATCAGCTTAGTCAAGCCGAAAGGAATATTAGAAATGCTGTTGAAGCTACCGGACTTTATCTCGTTTCTCTGTGCAACTCCGTTTATATCGGTGTATACCGCATAGCACTTCAGCAGGTCCTTGTTGAACTTAGTTCCGCTGTTGATATAGAAAGATGATGTACTGTAAGACTTTATCTTTACATCATATTCGAGCTTTTCGGGGTCGAAAGCGTCATTGTCCCAGCCGTCAAGCGAGAAAGCCGAAAGTGCAAAGCTGTCAAAACGTGCGGCGGGTCTTGTGCCCTCCTTTATTGTTACCTTATAAGTGCTTGCTGCTGCACCCTCGCCTACAGTAACGGTGATAACATCGCCGTCCTTTATTTCAGTAGGCTTTGTAAGGCTCAGCGTCTTGTCGCCGATCTTGCTTACCGTCTTGAAATTCTTGTTCAGTGCGGTAGGACGGAAATTGATGCTCTTTGTGCCGAAAGGAACAGTAAGAGTATAATTATAGGTCTTTGCGCTGAATTCGGGGGAAAGTGTGCCGTAATCGCTGCTTATTGCTTTAAGCGATGTATCTGTACCGCTCCAGTCACTGCCGAGGTCTGCACCCCAGTCCATAGTGTACTGCATACGGATTTCATCGCCGCTTACGAGCTTGCCGTTAGCAACGGTATAGGCTGTGAAGCCTTCGTTTGTAAACCAGTCGTTGAGCGTACCCATCCAGCCGCTCATTGAACCGCCGGCTTTTTCTTTAAGTCCTGCAATCTCACTTATGTAGCCTGCATCAGCGCCGGTCTGTGTAAAGCCTGAGCTTTCAATAGCGTCCTTTATGCAGGTCATAGCGCTTGAATTTTTATCAAGCGATACCCACTTGTCGACCTTGGTGCCTGTCCATGCAGGAGCGTTACCGCCGCTGACCGCTTCGGTAAACGTTGTGTTTTCTACAATAACACGGACGCTTCCGAGGTCGTCATCGGCAAATACAGTAAAGCTCACCTGCGGTACTGACAGCAGTGCCAGTGAAAGCGCCAGCAGTAAAGCTGTCACTTTTGCTGTAAATTTCTTTACATTTGTCATAGTTTTACCTTCCTTTATTCTTTTTTGCCGTAAGGCTTAACCGTCTAATCTGCGTTTTGCTGCTTTTCTTCTTTGTCTGGAGCGTTCACGCTTTTCACGGCTTTTCTCCTTTGCTGAAACCGCAGGAGGCTCTTTCAGCCCTGCGGCTTCAAGCGCCCTTGTCCACGGACCCAGCTTCTGCTTTATAAAGCAGACTTCGCTTGGAGTAAAATCGGAGCGTTTGGGCAGAGTGCCAAGCTGTTCATACTTTTCGCAAAGCATAGCGACAGCCTTGCTCATTTTTTCGTCCGCCATAACGTCACCTCCGTAAACAAATACGAAAAACGGCAATAAAAAATGCCTTCACCAAAAAGTGAAAGCACAACTGATCTTTAAGCATAGCAAACATAAGCCATACGGATATGCAAAAAAGCATAAAGGTACAGCCTTAGCTGAAGATCGGCTGTACTTCTTCCTCGTCCAAGAGACAATGCCGAAAAATACGGGGGTATTCTGACTTGTGAGCATAGGCTCAGATACAGTAATGACGGTTGCTCCGGATTCTCACCGGATTCCCTATTACCTACCGGGCAAAAAGCCTTTCGTACCGTATTTTCGATATTCGGTTAAGGATAAGTATAGCATAAAGGGGGAAGAAATGCAAGAGGGGGAGAAGTATTATGAAAATAAAAAACGAGGTGCGTTGGCACCTCGTTTTGCTATATCATATCATCTATCTTATCAGAACGCAATTCTGTCCTCGATGTACTTCTTTACATCTGCGATAGGCATTCTTTCCTGCTTCATAGAGTCACGCTCACGGACTGTTACGCAACCGTCCTCAACACTGTCGAAGTCGTATGTGATGCAGAAGGGAGTACCGATCTCGTCCTGTCTTCTGTATCTCTTGCCGATAGCGCCTGCATCGTCATAGTCAACGCAGAAGTACTTTGACAGCTCGTCTGCAATCTCGCCTGCTTTGTCGGCAAGCTTCTTTGACAGGGGCAGAACTGCCGCCTTGACGGGAGCTAAGTAGGGGTGGAAGTGCATAACGTTTCTCGTTGTGCCGTCCTCGAGCTGTTCTTCGTCATAAGCCTCAGTTATAACTGCAAGGAACAGACGCTCAACACCGAGCGAGGGTTCGATAACATAAGGAACGTACTTCTCGTTTGTTTCGGGATCGAAATATTCCATCTTCTGACCGCTTGTCTTGATGTGCTGTGTAAGATCGTAGTCGGTTCTGTCCGCAACGCCCCAAAGCTCGCCCCAGCCGAACGGGAACAGATATTCGAAGTCGGTTGTAGCCTTTGAGTAGAAGCAAAGCTCTTCCTTATCGTGATCACGCAGTCTTAAGTTTTCTTCGTTTATGCCGAGGGACAGGAGCCACTTCTTGCAGTAGTCCTTCCAGAAATAGAACCAGTCAAGGTCTGTGCCGGGCTTGCAGAAGAATTCAAGTTCCATCTGCTCAAATTCTCTTACACGGAAGATGAAGTTGCCGGGAGTGATCTCGTTTCTGAATGACTTACCTACCTGTGCAACACCGAAAGGTACTTTTTTACGGGTAGTACGCTGGATATTCATAAAGTTTACGAAGATACCCTGCGCTGTTTCGGGACGGAGGTAAAGCTCGCTCTTAGAGTCCTCTGTAACACCCTGGAATGTCTTGAACATAAGGTTGAACTGTCTTATGTCTGTGAAATCAGCCTTGCCGCAGTTGGGGCAGGTGATGCCTTTTTCACGGATATAATCCATCATCTGCTCGTTTGACCAGCCCGCACAGTTTGTGCCGTCAAAGTCCTCGATAAGATTATCCGCTCTGTGACGTGTCTTACAAGCCTTGCAATCCATAAGGGGATCGGAAAATCCGCCGATATGACCCGATGCTACCCATGTCTGAGGGTTCATGAGGATAGCACTGTCAAGACCTACGTTGTACTTGCACTCCTGTATGAATTTTTTACGCCATGCGGATTTGATGTTGTTCTTCAGCTCAACGCCGAGAGGTCCGAAATCCCATGTATTTGCAAGTCCTCCGTATATCTCACTGCCGGGATATATAAAGCCTCTGCCCTTACAGAGAGCAACCAGCTTATCCATGGTTTTTTCTGTGTTTTTCATGTGCGAAATTTCCTTTCATGTTTTGCGTTTAAAAGCAGTGCACGGCGTATCATTTTTAATTGCAAATTAACTATGGGTGCACGCTTTGATGGCTCTGCATCGGTGCATTCACGGTTGTTCGTTGTCGGTGCGTCCTGCACCGACTCAGTTCAACCGTATGTGTGCATCCTGCACAGAGCCTTTGGGCGTGCAGCCTCGGCGTCCGTGCCGAGGAGAGATGGGGGCTACCGCCCCTCATCCCTGTCGGGGGCTACGCCCCTGCGACCCCATAAGGGTTTTGAACAACAAAATGATCGTCGTGCTTATCTGCGTTTATTAAGTGCCGATTAAAATATAATATACAACATTTATTCCCGACCGTTTCGCTGTACAGAAAGGTCGGAACTTACAGCGCCTTACAGCTTTTCGATCCAACCCATTTCATCGGGGAGCTTGCCGTACTGCATACCTGTCATTGTATCGTAAAGACGCTGAGAGATAGGTCCTATCTTGTTGTCGTTGATAAGCATAACCTTATCGCCCCACTTTAAGTGACCTACAGGTGAGATAACAGCGGCTGTACCTGTACCGAATACTTCATTCAGCTTGCCTGCATCGTAAGCGTCTGCGATTTCCTGTATTGTGATTCTCTTTTCGCTTACCTTAAGACCCCACTTCTTGCACAGCTCTATAGATGACTTTCTTGTGATACCCGAAAGGATAGAGCCCTGAAGTGCGGGAGTAACAACCTCGCCGTCGATTACGAAGAAGATGTTCATAGCACCTACTTCTTCAATGTACTTACGCTCAACACCGTCAAGCCACAGTACCTGTGAGTAGTTCTGCTTGTGAGCCTCGTCCTGACCGATGAGCGATGCGGCGTAGTTACCGCCTGTCTTTGTAAAGCCCATACCGCCTCTTACTGCACGGACATAGTTTGTTTCAACATAGATATTAACGGGATCAAGACCTGAAGCGTAATATGCGCCTGAGGGTGACATGATTATCATAAAGTAATACTTGTCGCCGGGACGAACGCCGAGGAACGGATCTGCGGCAAATATGAACGGACGTATGTAAAGCGAAGCACCGTCTGTATGAGGTACCCAGTCCGCATCTATCTTTACAAGCTCGTGGAGAGCCTGTAAGCAATCGTCAACGTTTAACTGAGGGATAACAAGACGCTCGGCGGAGATGTTCATTCTCTTGAAATTTTCTTCCGGACGGAAGAACTGAATGCTGCCGTCGGGAGTTCTGTATGCCTTCATACCCTCGAAGATTTCCTGTCCGTAGTGAAGAACCATAGCGGCAGGCGAAATAGAAATATCCCCGTAGGGAACTATTCTTGCGTCATGCCAGCCCTTGCCCGTGTCATATTCCATAACGAACATATGATCGGTAAATATGTGACCGAAACCGAGCTTTGTTTCGTCAACGGGCTTTGCCTTAGGTGTTTTAGTTTTCTCAATTTTGATTTCCATTGTAAAAACATTCCTTCCTGAAAGCGATTTTCTCGCCGTAATTTCCGCCATAGCGGCAGCTCGTCTGCCTTATGCAAGCGAAATACCGTTTCCTTTCAGCATCTGTCCGATGAAAGCACAGGAAAATTATGTATGCTTGCAGTACCGACTGATTGTACAAAGAAAATTATAGCACTATTCTTGCAAAAGTTCAATATCTTTTTCGCATTATTTGAATTTTTTGAGCGGATTTCTTTCATCAAAAGTCCGTGCGTATATTATTATGCAAATAAATCGGTCCGATGCCTGTTGAATGGCACCGGACCGATCGCAATATTTCAGGTTACTGCTTGTTTGACATTTCGTAGGATTCGATCATCTTCTTGACCATCTGACCGCCGATTGAACCAGCCTGCTTTGAAGTAAGGTCGCCGTTGTAGCCGTTATCCTTAAGGGGTACGCCTACTTCGCTTGCAGCCTGCATCTTGATGCTGTTTAATGCTGCCTTGTTCTTTTTATTGGTACTAGCCATTGTTGTTTTCCTCCGTATTTGTTATGCAGGTCCTTTTGACCTTGCAACATTATTATGTTCGGAGATTTTTTAAATATCAGATGAAATTTTTGGTGAAAAATCAGAACGCAGAAAATACGGCAAACCGTTCTGATTTTGTAAATAACATTGCAATCAGAATTCATCTGTGCTAAAATAAATTAACATATTTTTACGGAGGAATCGCTATGCCTACAGAACTCGAAACCATGAAGCACGCCAAGGAATACATAGACAAACTCGCAAACGGAATAGACCCTTTTACCGATAAGCCTGTGCCGGACGGCGATATTATCAATAACGTCAAGCTGTCACGATGCTTTTTCTACATTTCGGGGATACTTGAAAAGGTGATTGAAAACGGCGGAGAGGTGGCAAAGCCGCAAGTTACCGAATCCGTAAGGCCGCATAAGCGGGGCAGTGTGGTAATAACCGACGAGGCACGGGCAAAATTCAGATGTTTTATAAATGAAGTGTCGTTGTCAACCTTTACGGATATGATAAACAAGCATATTGACAGCGATGTTTCCGTAAAGCTGAAAGGCTCTGCAATCGCCGACTGGCTGACCGTGATAGGTATGCTGACGGAAGAAACACTGCCTAACGGCAAGCTCAAAAGAGTGCCGACCGAAAACGGCATTTCAGATGGTATACGGCTTAATGAATATTTCACTCCGGGCGGTTTTCCGAGATACGCAATAATGCTCAGCCCTGCGGCACAGCAGTTTGTGCTTGACAACATAGACGCAATAGCGGAAATGAACGGCTTGCCGAGAGATAAACGTAACAGACTGCCGTTTGAGGTCACAGACGAAATGCGTCAGAAGCTTACTTCCACGGAGAAATTCGTTACGGCAACAGATATAACGCAGAATATCAATTCTTATGTTGATGAAGAAAAGTCGGGTACGCTTAAAACAGGCTCTGTATCAAAATGGCTCGAAGAACAAGGCGTACTTGAAAACACCGAGCTTCCAAGCGGCAGAAAAACCAGACTGCCTACCGAGCAGGGTGTAAAGCTCGGAATAGAAACAAGGCAACGCACATCACAGCGTGGCGAAGAGTATACGGCGGTTGTCTATTCAAAGCAGGCGCGCCAGTTCAAACGTTCTCAAGGGATGACGCCACTGGAATTCAGACGTAAAGACGGCGACGGAGTCGGAACGGTTGAGTAATTTGCATAAAGACAAAATCTAAAAATTTATATGAAGATTTATATAAAACACTTGTGTTTTTGCAACACACGTATTATAATAAAAACAAAGGAGGGAACGAGATGAAAGCGAGTATCCGACAGATCAGTGAAATGACCGGATTTTCTCCGGCAACTGTATCCAACGCGCTTAACAATAAACGCGGCGTCAACCATGAAACCGCCGCAAAGATTCTCGAAGCCGCCCATGCCTGCGGATATTTATCCGAAGGCGGAAATATCCACAGCATTCGTTTCGTCATTTATAAAGACAGCGGACAGGTCGTTTCCGATACGCCTTTTTTCTCCGCCCTGATCGAAGGAGTCGAGATGGAAAGCCGGGTCGGGAATTTTGAAACGGTGATCTGGAACCTGAACCGGTCTGCGCCGGATTATGACGAACGCTTAAAACAGCTTCTGACCGATCCGACAAGCGGTATCCTGCTTCTGGCAACCGAGTTGGATGAAGAAGAAGCCGCTAAGTTCAAAAGCGCGCTGGCACCGGTCGTTGTACTGGATAACTGGTTTGAAAACTCCTCTTTCAACTCTGTCCTGATCAGCAACACCGATTCGACCTGTGCCGCAGCCGAGTATCTGATCGCAAATGGTCATAAGGAGATCGGATACCTGAAAAGCAACATTAACATCAAAAACTTCTTCTACCGCCAGGAAGGATATGAACGGGCGCTTAAAGCACATGGACTTGAGATCCCGGAAAACGGGCTGATTTCTCTGCCTCCGACGATGGACGGGGCAAGAGTACAGATGAACCGTTTGCTTTCCGCCGGGATCAGGCTTCCCGAAGCACTCCTAGCCGATAACGATATCATTGCTCTGGGCGCGCTGAAGGCCATGCAGGATCACGGGATCCGGATCCCTGAGGACGTATCGATCATCGGGTTTGATGATCTTCCGTTTTGCAGCATCACGACCCCCGGCCTGACCACCATTCATGTTTATAAACAGGAAATGGGACGCACAGCCGTCCGAAGGCTTCTGGAACTGATCCGGAACGGCGACCGGTTTGTGACCAAATCTCAGATCTGTACTGAGTTTGTTGAGCGGGGAAGCGTGTGCAAACGCACTGACTGACCGCTTATGATAAATGCCGACAGTCTCTAATTTCAGAAAGGAAGGAATTTTTATGACTCCTGCAAAAATTAAAATCGGTTATGCACCGACCAGACGCAGTATCTTTTCCGCACCTGCAGCTATTGAATACCGCAATCTGACCGCAGATCGTCTGCGCGAACTGGGCGTGGATTTTGTTGACATCACCGATATCAATAAAGAAGGGCTTCTCTACGATGACAACGATCTGCCCGCAATTGTGGAAAAATTCAAAGCCGAGAAGGTTGACGGTATCTTCTTCCCTCACGGAAACTTCGGCACCGAGTACGAGGTCGCAAGACTGGCCAAGGAAATGAATCTTCCGGTTCTGCTCTGGGGTCCCCGCGATGAATGTCCCGATCCCGAAACCGGCGTCCGCCTGAGAGATTCCCAGTGCGGCCTGTTCGCGACTGGTAAGGTTCTCCGCCGTTTCCGCGTACCTTTCACCTACATGACCAACTGCAACCTGACCGATCCCGAATTTGAGCGGGGAATCAAGGACTTCCTTGCCGTCTGCAATATCGTCCGCACCTTCCGTCATACCCGCATCCTTCAGATCTCGACCCGTCCGTTTGACTTCTGGAGCACGATGTGCAACGAAGGTGAGCTGCTTGAGAAATTCAACATCCAGCTTTCGCCCGTTCCGATGACCGAACTGGTTCAGAACGTCAACAAGGCAAAAGAGGAAAAAACGCTGGTCGAAGCCTGTGTCGCTTATATGCGAATGAAGATGGACATCCACGTCACCGAGGACGAGCTTTACAATGTAGCCGCTATGAAAGTTGCGATCGAAACGATGGCAAAGAAATACGGTTGCAACGCCGCTGTTATTCAGTGTTGGAACGCCCTTCAGGATGAACTTGGCGTTATGCCCTGCTGTGCAAACTCCCTGCTCTTTGATGAAGGCTTCCCGGTCGTCTGTGAGACCGATATCCACGGTGCGATCACTTCTCTGCTGATTCAGGCTGCCGGTATGGACGAGCATCCCGTATTCTTTGCTGACTGGACGGTTCGCCATCCTACCAACGACAACGCTGAGCTGCTTCAGCACTGCGGCCCCTGGCCCCTTTCTCTTGCTAAAGAGCGTCCTCAGCTGACCTATCCGCTGGCATTTGATTACCCCGGTGCGGTTGCTGCCGAGTGCAAACACGGCAACTTTACCCTCTGCCGTTTTGACGGCGACAACGGCGAATACAGCCTGCTGCTCGGTACCGCTAAAGGTATTGACGGTCCTTACACCAAGGGTACCTATCTCTGGGTCGAGGTCAAAAACTGGAAGAAGCTGGAGGCAAAGATTGTCGAAGGCCCCTATATTCATCACTGTGCCGGTATTCACGGCGATGTTGTCGCGAGACTTTACGAAGCCTGCAAATACATCGGCGTCAAGCCCGACCTTTATGACGATAACGACGAAGAAATCAAAGCATATCTTCGCGGCGAATAAATGAAGGAGAGCCGGGAGAAAAGAGTATCTCTTCCGACTCCTGATCAGGAAAGGACACAGACTTATGAACCTGAAAGCAAACTCTTACAAACTGCGTCAGGATATCCTCGATATCGTCTACCACGCAAAGGGCGGACATATCGGCGGTGACATGAGCGTAATCGATACGCTCAACGTCCTGTATAACAAGCAGATGAATGTTACTCCCGAGAATTTTCATGATCCCGATCATGACCGCTTTATCCTCAGTAAAGGTCATACGGTTGAGGCACTTTACGCGGTTCTCTGCCAGAAAGGATTCTTCCCCCGCGAGGATTTGAAAACGGTTTCCCAGTATCTCTCCAAGTACATCGGTCACCCCAACAATAAAGTCAATGGTATCGAGATGAACTCCGGTTCTCTCGGCCACGGTCTGTCGGTCGCGATCGGTATGGCACTCGCCGGTAAGATGGACAAGCGCGATTACCGCGTATATGTTGTCATGGGCGATGGTGAGCTTGCCGAAGGAAGCGTCTGGGAAGGCGCCATGGCCGGCGGTCACTATAAGCTGGACAATCTCTGCGCCGTCATTGACCGAAACCGTCTCCAGATCTCCGGCACGACCGAATATGTTATGAACCAGGAAAGCCAGGAAGAGCG
>ULNL01017399.1_pt1 | contig 16570 bp, 10 predicted proteins | sample 1951901 | NCBI WGS metagenome assembly ULNL01 (sample SAMEA4835575, study PRJEB28245) | human gut metagenome | biome: gut microbiome; material: fecal sample | place: Denmark | collected 2008
AGAATATTTAATCAAGTCGATATTTCTTTTCAAAAGTTTATTCAACAATATAGCATTTAAATCTTCAAATACAGTTTTTACTTTAGGGATAGCGGTATATAGTTCATTTACTTGCTTCTTGTCTATTCGGTAAATAACACTATCTACAATTGTTTGCACATTAAATGCAGACCTAGTTTGTAATGTAAAAGATATGTTTGACATTGAAAATGTACCCTCTTTACAAAACCAGAAAGTTTGTTCTTCCCCGTTATGATTTAAAAGCCAACAACGTAATATTCCATCAAAAACGAAATAACTATACCTCTCTGTTTCTCCTTCCTTAATCAAAAATGTACCTTTACTAACTAATATTCGTTCAAAATATTGGTCGAATAACTTAAACTCCTCCCAATTAAAAATATTAGTACTAAAATTAAATTCTTTAAGTAGTTTTTCTAAAAGCATAATCTAAATATGATTCGTAATATACTTACTCATTTAATATATTCACTATTACTTCCGCCCTATTTAACTTCTCATATTTAGTGAATATATTTTCAGTAGCCATTTTTATATTACTCCTTTCGCCCAGTCTCCGGCCTGCTTGACACTTCCGTTCAACAATCGGCTTTCTCCCCATACGATTTTTGGATAAAGTTCCTTGAGTTGTTTTACACTATTAGTTATTGAGCTTCCTCCGGAAGTAGCAAATGGAATAACGGTTTTACCGGAGAAATCATATTTCTCAAGGAATGTATTGACCGGACGCGGACATAAATTCCACCATATCGGGTAACCAAGGAATATCACGTCGTAATCTTTCAGATTAAGCGCTTCTCCCCCCAATTCTGGACGTGAATTTTCAGTCGTCATTTCAATTGAACTACGGCTACTCTTGTTGTTCCAGTCGAGATCTGCCGAGGTATAGGCTGTAGCGGGAGTTATCTGATAAAGTTTGCCGCCAACCGTTTTTGCAATGGCATCGGCGGCTTTTTCTGTAGTTCCAGTACAAGAGAAATAGGCAACCAGGATTTTCTTATCGGACTGTACATTAGTATCCGCTGTCTGATTCTGCGCTTTTGATGAGCAGCTAAAGCAAAGGAGACTCATAAATATGAATATAATCTGTTTCATTTTATTTTGATTTTAAATATTTCTTATCATTAATTAGTTTAGACATTATCACGATGGAGTAACCCCACAGGCGTTTTCATTCTTCCATTACTTTGATAATTGCCCATATCGTCCATCAAACGATGTATTTCTTCTGTATTAAGCGCTTTGCGCGTCTTTACATATTCCTTAAAATTCCTCGGTAGTCATATTATTTCCTTTCAAAAGATAAAGCAGGATTAGCAAAAATCATCGTTTAGTCTGTTCGAGTTTGTTATACTCGTCATCTGTGACCGGCTCAAGCCACTCATTGGAAGTGTTTTCACCGGAAACTTCGAAAGCCAGATGAGCAAACCAACTGTCGGCAGCAGCTCCGTGCCAGTGTTTCACATTGGCAGGAATATGGATAACCGTACCAGGCAGAATCTCTACCGCCGGTTTACCTTCTTCCTGATACCAGCCTCGACCGGCTACACCGATAAGCATCTGTCCGCCACCTTTCGTTGCACGGTGAATATGCCAGTTATTGCGGCAACGTGGTTCAAAAGTAACGTTAGAGATATTCACCTGCTCGCGCGAAACCGGAGCAAGATAACTGTTACCAATAAAATACTGTGCATAGGCTGTATTGGGTTCGCCAATAGGGAAAATCATCTCACGCTGGAAAGCTGTTTTGGCATCCTCACCAACAATATCTTCAGACCATACTCCTTTTGCCAAATTGAACGCTGCCCACGCTTTCGGCCAACCTGCATAGAAACCTATATGAGTGATAATCTCTGCGATCTCCGTGCGGGTGATGCCGTTCTTCTTCGCCGACTGAAGATGATAAACGAGCGAATTGTCCGTGATTCCCATACTGATAAGGGAGGTAATGGTTACTAAACTGCGGTCACGCAGACCGAGTTTGTCAGTGCGGCTCCAAACTTCTCCAAAGAGAACATCGTCATTAAGTTCCGCAAACTTGGGGGCAAACGTTCCTAACTGGTCGCGTCCTGCCGTCTGTACTATCTTTTCTTGTGCCATAACATTGAGTGTTAAAATACTAAATACTGAAAATAAAAGGAGTTTATTCATAATCATTTCGTTTATTGAATGAAGTTATTAATGCAATTTGCGGGGTTAAGCGGCATTTGGTCAGAGAGTACGAGAGTCTTAACCATGTGCAGCGTTCCTTGCTTGTACTTTTGAAAATGCTCCGATGCAATATGAGATTTATAAGCCTCCTGACTCGCGTAAGTTTCAAGAATAGTTATCCTGCCAGGATTCTCTTTTTCGCTGACGGCATACATAGTCAGCACTCCCGGTTCAGTACGCAAGGAGACTTCACCCACTTCGGTCGCATATTTCATATATTCTTCAAGATACTCCGGATAAACCTCGATTTTCGATAGCCGCACAATACCGTCAGCCGCCATAGGTAATTTGGCGCACATACCAGGCTGCTGTTTTATATCCTTTTTCCCTGTCATACTGCATGATAACATAACGAATAAAGACAAAACACTTAGAATTGTTTTTATCATCATCTTCTATCTTTTCATTGTTAAACTTCTGATTACAAATTTACTGCGATAAAACGAATGGAATTGTATATCAATTACGGATTTTTGTACCCAAATCCCCGATTCTGTAATAAAGCCGAATAAAAATCAGATATTAGAAGTAAAGTTATTCATCTGTTTTGAGACCGATAAGCTACTTTTCTCATCAGACTCTTGACAAATGACTTTTTATGTTGTATCTTTGAGAAAAGAAAAAGTATAAACAACATGAAAATAGAAAGAAATAATCATACATAAATCATAAATAACCTGGTATTTTACAATACCACTCCTATACGATATGGGGCAATAGTCGAATGATTATTGCCCCATTTTGTTTATAATTCAGCTTAAAATCTCTCGTCTGATCCTAGAACTGTTCTACAATAGTTTATAATAAACTCGAATACCGTTTTACTAAAACTATCAAAAAGTTTATTATAAACAGAATCCGGGTTTATTAAAAGCCACGTTACCTTTTGTCAAAAATAGAGTAAACAAGATTTCTAAGATTCACCATAAAAGATCTACTACAACCCAACAAGTAATATAAATACACAATTATTCATTTACGTCTTTTTTTACACGATCGTTTTCCTCCCTCACATTCCATCTTTCTTTTTTCCCAATTCGTTAATTAAATCAAAAACTTCAATTACGATTTGCCGTATCTACCATATTTTTACATACATTTGCGTCTGACACAGATGTCAAACACGAGGTCTAATTTAAGATATTTGGTATATGAATGTATATAAAGTGGGTTTAGATATAGGCTCTACTACCACTAAGATGGTAGTATTGGATAAAGATGGAACTACAGTCTTGTTTTCCGGATACAAAAGGCATCAGGCAAAAATACAAGAATGTTTACTCGGATTTCTTTATCAAATAAAGGAACAGTTGGGTGATATTCCTTTATCTTTCCACATTACGGGCTCTGTTGGAATGGGAATTTCAGAGAAATGCTCTCTGCCGTTTGTGCAAGAGGTTGTAGCTGCAACAAACTATGTGTGCCGGGAGCATCCGCACACAGCCACTATGATCGATATTGGAGGAGAAGATGCGAAAGTTGTTTTCTTTCAGGACGGACAGGCTACAGACCTGCGCATGAATGGAAATTGCGCCGGCGGAACCGGGGCTTTCATTGACCAGATGGCTATTCTGCTTGGAGTCTCCATCGACGAATTGAATGAACTAGCACTTCGTTCCAATCAGGTATACTCTATCGCTTCACGCTGCGGAGTATTCTGCAAAACGGACATACAGAATCTGATAGCCAAAAATATATCTAAAGAAAATATAGCAGCTTCCATTTTCCATGCAGTAGCCGTACAGACCACTGTCACACTTGCACGCGGTTGCAATATCGTAGCTCCGGTATTACTCTGCGGTGGCCCATTGACTTTTATTCCGGCCCTTCGAAAAGCATTTGCCAACTATCTGAATCTGTCACAAGATACAGATTTCATATTACCGGAAAAAGGAAATCTGATCCCTGCCTGGGGAGCAGCATTGGCAGAGAACAATGAAGAAAGTATTCATCTCTCCAACCTGATACAGGTAATAGAAAACAAACTAAGTGTTACCTCACCTTTCCAGAGTGATCTTTCTCCTATATTCGACAGTGAGGAAGAATATCGGTCATGGAAAAAAGAAAAAGACCAGTATAAAATTCAATATGCCAGTCTGCGTCCCGGATTACAGGAAGCAACTATCGGCATAGACTCCGGCTCTACTACCACCAAAATCGTAGTACTCGACAACAATCATCGTATCCTTTACTCCTATTATCACGACAACAACGGAAACCCTATAAAAACAGTAGAGAACGGCTTGCAGAAACTATATGAAGAATGCCGGAGACGAGGAACTACCCTGCGCATAAAAGGAGGATGTTCTACCGGTTACGGAGAAGATCTGATAAAAGCGGCTTTCCACATGGATGCGGGAATCATTGAAACCATCGCTCATTATGCTGCTGCCAAACATATCAGCAAAGAAGTTTCTTTTATCCTGGATATTGGAGGGCAGGATATGAAAGCCATCTTTGTGAACGACGGAGTAATCAACAGAATCGAAATCAATGAAGCCTGTTCCTCCGGTTGCGGTTCTTTTATCAGCACATTTGCGCAATCGCTGGATTACAGTGTGGAGGACTTTGCCAAAGCAGCTTGTTTTTCGCAAGCACCATGTGATCTGGGTACACGTTGCACAGTCTTCATGAACTCCAAAGTAAAACAGGTACTTCGGGAAGGAGCGTCCGTAGCGGATATAGCTGCCGGATTATCTTATTCCGTTGTTAAAAACTGCCTGTATAAGGTTCTGCAATTAAAAGACACGGAGATACTTGGCGACCATATTGTCGTGCAGGGAGGAACCATGCGTAATGATTCCATCGTACGAAGTCTGGAAAAGCTGACCGGGAAACAAACCTTCCGCAGTAACTGTCCTGAATTGATGGGTGCTCTTGGTTGTGCCCTATATGCCAAACAAATCGAAAATGCCCGGGTGACGGAGCTGAACGAGATGCTCCAATGGGCGCAATATACTTCCAAGCAACTTCAATGCCGGGGGTGCGAGAACCAGTGCGCCATTATGCGATATACGTTCAACAATGACAACCATTACTTCTCCGGCAACCGATGTGAAAAGGTATTTTCCAATAAAGGAAGCCATGCGGACAAAGGCATCAATACGTATGATAAAAAGCTGGAATTATTATTCGACCGGAGCGCAGACATTCCACAACCCCTATTTACCATAGGCATTCCACGTATTCTGAATATGTATGAGGAATACCCTTTCTGGCATACCTTATTTACTGCTTGCGGCATTCAGGTACAGTTGTCGGCCCCCTCTACATTCAGCAAATACGAGACTGCTGCCGGCATGGTGATGTCTGATAACATCTGCTTCCCTGCCAAACTTGTGCACAGTCATATCCGTAACCTGACACTGCAAAACGTCAACCGGATATTTATGCCGTTCGTTGTTTTCGAGAAAAAGGATAAGCAACAGCAAAACAGCTATAATTGCCCCATCGTTTCCGGTTATTCGGAAGTCATCAAAAGTGTACAGGAAGAGAATATACCGATAGATGCTCCGACTATCACCTTCAAAGATGAAGCATTGCTGTATAAACAATGCTATGAATATCTGAAATCTTTGGGTATCAGGGATGAGGTATGCAAAAATGCCTTCTCACGCGCATTACAGGAACAATATGCTTTCGAAGAAAAAATTGCTGCCTATAATCAGGAAGTTCTGAACGAGGGACGGGAAAAACACAAACTGATTATCTTACTCGCCGGACGCCCTTACCATAGCGATCCACTGATACAGCACAAGGTTTCGGACATGATTGCTGCGATGGGAGTTTATGTGATAACTGATGATATTGTCCGCCAGCAGGAGATTTCATTGGAAAAGACTCATTACCTCTCTCAATGGGCATTTACCAACCGTATTCTGAAAGCAACCAAGTGGGCGGCAATGCAAGAGGGTGACATACAATATATGCAGATGACTTCTTTTGGCTGCGGTCCGGATGCTTTCCTTATAGATGAAGTACGTAACTTGCTGAAACGATACGGCAAGAATCTTACTTTGCTCAAGATAGACGATGTTAATAATATCGGCTCCATCAAATTACGAGTCCGCTCGTTGGTGGAAAGCTTGAATTTCAGTTTGAAACATTCTCAAGCGAAAGATCCCGAGCCATTTGTTTCAACTGCTCCTTTCACCAAGAAAGACAAAAAGAAGAAAATCCTCGCTCCATTCTTTACGCCTTTCATTTCACCACTCATTCCATCCATCATGAAAGTGGCCGGATATGAAATGGAAACGTTACCGTTGAGCGACACCGCATCTTGCGACTGGGGATTGAAATACTCCAATAATGAGGTATGTTATCCGGCAACATTGATTGTCGGCGACATAGTAAAAGCCTTTAAAAGCGGACGTTATGATCCTGCCAATACGTGCGTTGCCATCACACAAACCGGTGGACAATGTCGTGCCAGCAACTATATTTCACTGATAAAAAAGGCATTGATTGAGAATGGATACACCAATACACCGGTGGTATCACTTGCTTTCGGCAGTGGTATTGAAAATGAGCAATCCGGTTTTAAAGTAAACTGGCTCAAGGTTTTGCCAATCATACTTGCGTCTGTGTTATACAGTGATTGTATCGCTAAATTCTATTATGCAGCCGTCGTTCGTGAGAAAGAACGGGGACAGGCCGCCCGTCTGCGCGATCTTTATCTGGATACAGCACAGCCCATCATCCAGAAAAATAAACCGGAGGACTTGTTGAGTTACTTATATCTCGCTGCCAGAGACTTCAACAAAATCTGTGAACAGAGATCCTGTCACAAAGTAGGTATTGTTGGAGAAATATTCCTGAAGTTCAACCCTTTTGCTCAAAAGGACGTCACCTCATGGCTCATCAACCAGAAGATCGAAGTGATTCCGCCACTGATAAGTGATTTCTTCATGCAGGGATTTGTCAACCTGAAAGTGAGACAGAACCAACACTTGCAGCGAAAACTCACTCCCGACTTTGTTATCGACTGGTTATACAAGAAAGTCCAGAAGCAGATTAATAAAGTGAATGAAATCGGCAAAAATTTCAATTACTTCACGCCGTTCGAATCAATCTTTGAAAAGGCAGAAAAAGCTAAACAAGTCATCTCCCCGGGCACCCAGTTTGGAGAGGGTTGGCTGATATCCGGTGAAATACTATCCTTTGCTTCCCAAGGAGTCAATCATGTCATTAGCTTGCAACCTTTCGGATGCATTGCCAATCACATTGTAGAAAAAGGAATAGAAAAACGTATAAAATCGCTGTGCCCTCAAATGAATATACTATCTTTAGACTTTGACAGTAGCGTCAGCGATGTGAACATAACAAACAGATTATTACTTTTTATTGACAACATAAACAACTAAAATTATGGCTACAACGGAACATAGCGATTTAGAGCAGCAAATAATAAAAACTGCCCAACAACTTTTTATAGAAAAAGGATTTGTGGAGACCAGCATGAGTGATATTGCTGCAACGGTAGGAATCAACCGGCCCACTTTACATTATTATTTCAGAACCAAAGATAAGATGTTCAAAGCCGTGTTCGGCTCGATAGTCATGTCTTTAATGCCGAAAATACAGGATATAGTAAAACAGGATATCCCATTTATGGAGCGACTAAGCATGATTCTGGATGAGTATATTGAGCTTTTCACAAGTAATCCCTGTCTTCCCAGATTCATTTGCGGAGAAATACAGCGTGATGTAAACCACTTGCTTGCCACTGCAAAAGAACTTCAGTTCGGAGATGCTTTATCCCAAGTGAAAGACAGTATACTGACAGCAATGGAAGACGGTAAACTTAAAAAGGTTCCGATACATATTGTATTTCTGACTGTCTACAGCCTATTGAGCTATCCATTTCTTGCCAAGAACCTGATAGTATCTTTATTCTTGGAAGATGAAGCCGCTTTTGCTGACTTCCTGCAAGAATGGAAACAAAACATCATCAACCAATTGCAGAACTTATTGTGTTATGAGGAATAGTATAGATACTATATAAGGAGGTGTGTCATAATGAATAATAAAACGCAGATTAACGCAAATTATCGCAGATTATTCCAATTATATTGATATATTAATCAACGACTTATAAAATTATTTCTGCGATAATTTGCGTTAATCTGCGTTTTGACACACTCCGTTATTACCATTCCAATCACCCCATCTTGCACCTTATTCGACCACAAAATCTTCCGATTTAAAATTACTATAGAAACGTCCTGAAATAGCAGTAAACTTCAATACACAGTAATCGGGATCCGTCACTCCCTCCGGATAATACATGGTATCTCCCTCCTGCCAGATCATCTCTTTACTGGCACTATCCGTCAAGACATCCATCGTACCGCGTAGCATGACACCTCTAAAGAATCTCGTATCACAGAAGTAGATACACGCATGGTTGTTCTCACGGTATTGCGCCACACGCATGGACGAAGTATTTGTTGTCAGATAAATAGTTTTTATCCCCTTTCTTTTTCTGGGTTGCAGCATTGCTTTGATGGTAGGAAATCCTTCACCGTCTATCGAACCGATAAAAGCTGTTTTCAGCTTATCAATCATGTTGCCTACTGTTTTTTCCGCGTCTCTCATCATTTTACTTTTTATTATTGGTTTATTATCTGATGCGAAAGTAGAGAAATGCCAGGAAAGCAATGCAATAAAAAGAAAGGTAGAAATAGCACTTTTTACGGTTTGTGTACTTTACGATACAATAACGGAGTTTCTCCCGTATGCTGCCGGAAGCTACGGATAAAATAAGAAACCGTTGAAAAACAGAGTTCAAATGCAATATCAGCTATAGGAAAGTCCGTATAAACAAGCAGCCTCTTAGCCTCTTCCATCACCTTGCTCTGAATATATTGTTTTGCGCTGATTCCCATGGTCGAGGTTATCATCTCATTCAGATAATTAGGAGTAATGCAGAGCTTATCCGCATAATATTGAACCGAATGTTGCTCTTTTGCATGTGTAGCAACCAAATTCATGAATTTACTTACATGATTATTGGAAACTTCCCTACTTCTGCCCTCCTCTATCGAAGTCATTTTAAGGTAAGCACGGTCCAGCAACATCAGGACTTCATAAAGCAATGCTCTCAAAACGTGTACATCGCCCTGTTGATACGAATCAATCTCCATCTTTATATCATGCAAGGTTTCAAGTATGCGTGTATAAAGCTCATCAGACAAATGTAGTAGCGATGAAGAACTTTCTATCTGAAAAAACGAAAGATGCTGTACAAACAAAGAATCTTTAAAGAGGAAAGACAAAAATTCTTCTTCGAAAATCAGAGCATACCCATTGGTGATATGATGAGTATCCCAGTTCCGGATTTCCCCCGGTTTAGAGAAAAGAACGTCACGAGGAATTGCTTCATAGGTTTGGTTATCGACTGAAAAAGCTCCCTTACCTTCTGTTATAAAAGTAATATCATAATAATTTAGAGTGTGGACAGCACTTTTAGCCAGGAACTTCTTCACATACTTCAGTTCTACTACATCGACCAAAAGTTCACTCCCATACTTATGCTTATAAAAAGTATATCGAGGTATTGAGTTTTTCATTCAGAATACAAAAATAGTATTCCTTACCAAATAATCCAAAGACTTTTCAAATTCGATTCGATTGAATAAGCCATGAACCATCTGATAAGGAATACATAGAAAAATATGTCTAGGTTATATTTCCTATTTAGAACTTCCGGCCAGATATCCCAAACTGGTCACATCTGCCCCCAAGTAATGATTAATGTGCTTCAATGGCACCCTGTACAGAATATCCGGAATTTCCGCCAATAAAGAGAGGTACCTTTCCCTTACTGTCAGCTTGCGGGCATTCATATCCTCTTCCTCTTTAAAGTAAAACTGATACTCCATCAGTTGACGGACCAGATTCGCAAATGAAATTGAAGATGCACACAACTCTTCAATCTCCTCTTCACTGATGTAATAAGCAGCACATTTCGTCAGTGTCTTGATAGAATACTGACTTGAATTATAGCATAACACAGCATCACCCGCAGAGAAAAACCGATTGGTTCTCTCTTCTCCTTCATGAGTGGTATATGTATGCAAAATACCGGAAACAATAATGTACAAGCTCTGTTCTGGCAATGTGGCAGAAGCAATCGTTTCTCCTTTATCCAGATACACCATTTCCATTCGAGCCAACAGCTCTTTCACTTCTCTTTCATCCACCTGATACTCAAAACAGAGTTTCTTCAAATAAGCTTCCATACAAAATAGATTTTAGTTAATATATGTCACTTAAAAACACCTAATTCGACATAGCAGGCATCATTGTGCCTCTCAAATATAATTTCCTTTGGGTATATCGTAAATACCAGATACAGATCAATAATGAAACGACCGTTGAAATGGGTGGAGCAAATCCCATGATAAACAGCGACGAGCTATCTATCTGGCTGAACCAGTATGACAACGGTATACGGAACAGGAAAGTGGCTATCAGACTGTGAATCATCGGGAATAACGAGTTTCCTTGTCCGCTGAAATAAGAATTAATGCAGAACACGAAACTAACCACGATGCAGTCGATGCTATACCCTCGCAAATAATCTGCCGCCATTGCCACCACAGCAGCATCTTTCGTAAAGAAAGCAGTAAGAGTCTCCGGCAGGAATTGCGAATACACGCAAACCGACACACCGAAAACAAGAGCAATCCCAATCCCCGAAGCCAGACATTTATTCATTCTCTTGATAAGTCCCGCTCCATAGTTCTGTGCAGTCATGGTTGCCACAGCCGATGATATAGCCATCGGAGGCAGCATAGCAAACACGATGATTTTCTCAACAACACCCAGGGAAGCAGATGCAATGACTCCCATCTGATTGACAATGACAGTGATAATCAGAAAAGAAACATTGATTAAAGCATCCTGCAAAGCAATAGGTGCTCCCAACACCAAGATCTTTTTAGACAGATTCCGGTTCAATCGAATATCTTTCCGTGAAAAGTCAAAATGGAATCCGTGCCGGTATAAGAACCAGAGCGCTATTCCAAAGCTGACTCCTTGTGCAGTTACAGTAGCGATAGCCGCTCCCGTAGCCCCCCAATGGAAATAACCGACCAATATAAAATCGAGCACTATATTTATCACACATGCCAGCCCAACAAAATAAAGTGGTGTTTTAGAATCACCCAATCCACGCAAAATACCACATACAACATTATATCCTACTATAAACAGAATACCCAGAGAGCATACCAAAATATAGTTTTTCGTATCTACCATCGCTTCGACAGGAGTATGCATCAGTTCTGCTATCCGACTATGAAAAAGCACCATGACCAAAGTTAGCACTACGCCGGTTATTGAAAACAACCATACGGAAGACCCGATAGTAAAAGCTACTTTTCGATTGTCTTTAGCTCCGGTAGCAATAGCAATCAGCACTGTTGTCCCGGTAGTAATACCCAGAATAATACCTGTAATTGTCTGCATCACCTGACTACCAATAGCTACGGCTGCCACACTTGCCGAATCATCATATTGTCCGACAACGAAAAGGTCAGCTCCGCCATAAAGTGCCTGGAGCACATTGGCAATCAGAAAAGGTACTGCAAACTGCAACAATACCTTCGGTACGCTTCCTTGTGTCAAATCTAACTCTTTCATAGTTTCTTCGATACTTTTCCTCTTTATCTTATTTTGTTACAACAAAAAAAAGTGCCGGACAAGCGAATGATTTGCACCATTCATCTTATCCAGCACTATAATTATTATTATAGCACCCTCCGATGAGGATTTTTATGCCTGTCCCTATTTCAGGGCTGCAAATATGGGCTTTGTTTTCATAATTACCAAATTTTAACCGGTTTTTATTTTCTTATGAAGATGTAACTAGCTATATATCAACTATTATCAGACGAGGTTTGGTCTATAGGATCTCCGTTAGAAAAACGAAAGAAAGCTGCCAACCGATCCGGATTCAGCGTATAACGTGCGCATTCTTTTAATAAGGGTTCCGCATTCATTACGGCACAAGAATGAGAAACCACGGACATCATCGGCCAGTCCTTTAACGAATTTCCTACAACTAAAGTGTGTTCAGAAGCTAAACCCAAAGCCTTACATAACTGAAGCATCCCCTCTTTTTTACTCGCTTCAGGATGAATGACTGTTATCAGCGGAGCTTTATGAAAGACCTGGCAGGGATTTTCTTTCAACCGGGTAAGAATAGATTCTCTCTGTTCTTTATCACGTACCAATATACTATACTTGTAAACCACTCCTTCATAACTATGAATAGTAACTTTTGACGATTCTCCATATACCTCCGGATATACTTTCACCGGCAAACACTTAATCTGCCGCGAATAAGATAATAAACCTCCATCTGCAAACACTCCTCCCCTGAATAAATCAAAAAGAGCCTTTCCCAGCTTTTTCTTCGCCTGCTCCATCGACAGAGAAGTGGCAAGATATAAGGAAACGGACTGTGCCATATATCGCAAAGCGTTAGCATAACTTTCTGGAACTTTTCCCTGTGAATCAGTCAGTGTTCCATCCACATCGAAGAAAACAGTCGTAATAAGTGGCTTGTCCGGTATTCGCCAGAATGCCCCTTCTCCCATTATTCGATGTAAAGGGTGATTGTTCAGGTTACTAAATGCAATATAACAGTCACAAACCTTCCTCTTGCAAGATAACGGCACAACAGCTCCATCACCTTGATAAAAATTACCTATCTTCACCCGGCTTCGGGGACAAGCATACATATCCCCTTTCCAATCGATAAAACAATTATCCCTTCCTCCTGCGCAAACTTCCCATTGTACCGGAGCATTCTTCAAGTCATACTCAAAAAGATTATCCAGTTGACTGAAAAACTGAATATCTTCCTGACTTAATGGTGCCCTTAACCCTTGCATAGCATTAATGAATAAATAAATATCCGGCAAAAGAGCATTCCGTAAATCATTGAGTACGACCTTTGCAGAGGGATTTCCTACCGCTCCGACACATACCTGTATTCCCGCATGATGGAGTATATGAATCTGATGCGCAAATTTCTCTACCGAAGTCATCTCAGGATGAAAACTAGCCCAAAGCCTTATCTTACTTATCACAGTGGGAGCCACACGAATCTCATCAAGCCAGTGTTTAGCCGGAAAAGAAAGGTTAGTCTGACAGGAAATTCCGGTCACCTGTGGCAATGCCGCCAAATGCACCATTCCTTTCCGATAATAACGATGGATCAATACTTCACCGTAAGGAATAATAAATAACTGCAACGGCTCCCCTTTCCATTGTTCAATAGCTGCTATAAAACGATTCCATGCCTGTTCATCCTGTGTCGTATCTGCCAGATGCGACTTCTTGCCGAAAGGACAATAAGAACAGGTATAGTTGCAGCTATTCAATTTGCCGCGATAATATATATGCCTGAAGGAAAGTAAAGAGCTTTCGTTTTCCATTTCTATTTCGTTCAATAAGAATAAGTTTCCATCAGTTCTCTTATTTCAGGAGTAATGAACAACTGACCAATATAATCGGAGTATGCCATTCCGTCGGAAGTCAGACAAATACGACCGTTATCCGTATTTTCTATCCATTGCCGTTCAGCTAACTGTCGAAACAACATCACATTATCCGGTGATTCTCCAAAGCGACGCTTATATTCGGCCTTATCAAGCCCCATATAATACATCAGATTTTTAATGATGAAACGTTGTCGCCGTTCTTCCTGAGAAAGAATAAATCCATTACGAGCCACTGTAAAATCAGTAGTGCCCATATAATCATCTATCTCTCCGGCAATACAACGCTGGCAAACAGTATACCGGGTGGCATAATGCAAATTACCCAGGTAACTGCGTCCGCCGGAGCCACACGACAGCATCACTTCATCCCCACATGAGATTTCCGCATCAGTAGACGGATGATGAATAAAACGTCGCATCGACGTTTGTAGAAAACCTCTGTCTTTCAACAAATCACAAGCGGCACAATACATCTGAAAACAGACATCGTCGGATTCCCGCTCCGTGATAGCCGTTCCCGGTCGTACATATAGCGGATAGATAAAGAGTTCGTTAGGCTGAAACAGAAGAGCCTGTTCCAATGAATAAAGAAAGCTGGCCACAGTTTGTCCTCTGATTCCGTAAATCAAATCAATATTAAAAAACGGGAATTGTCTCTTCCGAATAGCCTCCAGCGCCTGATTAATCATGTCTCGCCGGGGACGTCTTTTCAAAGCTGTTAATTCTTCGTCAAGGAAACTCTGTACGCCAATACTCACACGAGCTACTCCTGCTTGCTTCAACAAGTCCAAACGGGTAGGATCGGCATATTCCGGCGATGTTTCTACGGAAGTAAAGGTATGTGAAGGATGCACTCCGAATAAGGCAGCCGTATCCAATAGGTATTCCAGTTGAGGAACAGTGAGGAGCAACGGTGTGCCTCCTCCAATGGCGAAACTATCAAATGCCAGTCCGGTAGTGAGTGGAGACAACTGTTGCGCCTGCTTGTGAAGAGTTTCCAAATAAGTTGCGATATAATCCGCACGATTTGTTTGCAGAGAAAACAGGTTGCAATATCCACATTTATGACTACAAAAAGGAATATGGAAATAAAGCGATGCTTTCTGTCCTTCCACCTGTTTCAGGTAAGGAACCAGCGAAACCGGGGACGGAAAAGAACGATAAGCAGTTTTATGTGGATAACTATACATATAGTCTACATATCGTGGTAGCGGTTGATTCATTTTTTCGTTAAAATAAAGTGTTTGTAAGGGACTGTATAAACCGTTTCGTGAGATATGCAATGATATTCATATCCATCCTCTCCATAGCAAGTGCCATGATCGGAAAGAGCAATCACCAGCGTATTTCCCCGCTTCTGAAAGGCCTGAAATAAACGGGGTAGCTGACTGTCGACATATTGCAGCGCGGCAGCGTGTGATTCCTTATCATCCTTCATTTTGCCTTCCACATAATGACAGTTCGGATAATGAATAGCAGAAAAATTGATATACATAAAAATCCGTTTGTCCTCCGGATAGTTTTCGAGTTTCTTCAATGCAAAATCAATTTGTTTTTCAGTACTATCGGGTGCCGTGCATCCAAAGGTCGGCAGCCAATAACTTTTAGTAAAGTAACCGGGAAACACACGCCCCAGTTCATTACGCTTGCTGAAGAAGTTCACCCCTCCTATACAAATCGTTTCATAGCCTACATTGGCAAGGCTTTGCACAAAAGTTGCTTCCGTAAACGGATAACTTCCCGCAGGCGGAATACGTCCCGTACCAGCTTGCACAGGGAAAAACAACCACTTACGGCTGCGTAGCGAATGAGGTTCCGCCGGAGAAGGCAGAAATCCTGCAAAGATGGCAAAATGAGACGGGTAAGTAAAATTTCCCGGCGCATGTCTTTTTTCCCATTCTCCTCCGTGACTGTTCAGTACCGGTGTTCTTCCTGCCTCTTCTTCCTCCTTGCTGACATCATAACGCAAGGTATCAAAGCAAAGCATCAATATATCATGAGTACCCACCACCTGATTCATATCCAGATCCGGATTTTGGGTCTGTTCGCCAGCCGGCAGTTCATCTATTTGCATGGTTATATCTCTTTTTTATGTTTTTTATCTGTTGAATATAAATAGAATTATGAGCAAACATATCCTGATACACATGATCTCCCTGTCCGTTGACTTCTATTATATAAGGAATATCTGTTCCTCTCTCTATCAGTACATCCACTCCGGCATATTGCAAATCCAAAGATTGAACCGCTTCCTGACACTGAAAATAGATTTGTTGCCGCACTACTTCCGGCAAAGACAATTCGTTCCACCAATGTGCCTTATTGTTCAGATGCAGATTGGTTATGCTTCCTTTACTGCATCTCACAACGATATAATCAATTTCAGATTCCCGGCACACTACACGAAGATCATAATTCTCTCCCTGCAACTGCTCTTTAGGAATCCATTCTTCTAAAATAGCTTCTGTTTGCATCACAGCTTCCGCCAACGGGATCATCTCTTTTTCCGTACTCAAACGGTTGATACGTTTAGTGTTATGAATGACTCCATCCACTTGTTGCAAGGTAGTATAGACTACCCATTTATTCCGGTTGGGTTGATAGCGAACAGCCATAATACCTCCCGCCCCCGAACCGTAACGGGGTTTCAAAAAGCATCCTCTACCGCAATCGGCAAGAAGCTCTCTCAACTCATCAAAAGAACGGGGAGAAGGTAACATCGGAGTCACTTTCAACCCTCTGTCCATCAACACTTGTTTAGTTTCCTTTTTATCAAGAGCACGTAATAAAGCATGGGGAGTATTCAAAAAGCACACGTCATC
>ULNL01015871.1_pt1 | contig 16555 bp, 14 predicted proteins | sample 1951901 | NCBI WGS metagenome assembly ULNL01 (sample SAMEA4835575, study PRJEB28245) | human gut metagenome | biome: gut microbiome; material: fecal sample | place: Denmark | collected 2008
AGATAGCCTGTCTGCGCCTGAAAATCCGCACGCTTGCCCTTTAAATCTGTACGCACGCCGTTGTATACATGACCCTTGCCGATAAATAACTGCAACAGCTCGACCTGCGCATTTTCATCGCAGACACAGCCTGTATCGGATAAAAGGGTCTGCTCCTCGCCGAGGGCTATGACCTGCACCAGACGGATTTTACTGTTTTTTGCTGCAATCATGCGTGTACGGAATGCCAGATTCTTTTCTTCCGGACTCTTTTTTGTAAAACGCTCCACAACCGTAATCCGGCTGTTTTCCTCTGCATAAATGTCTAACATACCGGCAGATGCCGTATCTGTGCCGCTGATTTCATATACCACAGGATTTTCCGGTTCTCTGCCTGCTGCCGCCGTTATTCTTTCCGGCGCCACTGCCTTAAACACGCAGTCTGCCTGACGTCCCGCTCCGGTTTCCACCGCTTCGAAAGCTTTAATGTCCGCCAATGCTTCTGCTGTTTCTTTACCGCCCGATAATGCTTCGTTTTCTGTGCTTTCTTTTTTTACAATTGTACAGTCCTGTGCTTCATCGGTCCATGCAAAATTCGTTTCATTTAATTTCAGCCAGTGCCATGTCTTAGACGGTAACTGATTTATTTTTATATTCACTGTTTCTTTCATATTAATCTCCATTCCGCATTTCTAGCCAATACTGCCTTTCATTTCCAACCGAATCAGATTGTTCATTTCAACCGCATATTCCAGTGGTAGCTCCTTTGATACATTGTCTGCAAATCCGCTGACAATGCAGGCTCTCGCATCTTCCTCGCTCATGCCGCGGGACATCAGATAAAATACGGCCTCATCACTGATACTGCCAATCTGTGCTTCATGTCCGACATTGGCATCCTTTGTGCGGATATCCATCGCCGGAATCGTATCCGAGCGGGATATGGCATCTAACATCAGGGACTGGCAGGATACGGAAGACTTTGCGTTCTTCGCATTCTTTGCTACTACAACGGAAGATCGGAATGTCGAAATACCGCCGTCCTTTGAAATCGACTTTGTATTAATATAAGAGCTGGTATCCGGCGCACTGTGTACAACCTTGGCTCCGGTATCCAGATTTTGTCCTTTTCCTGCAAATGTAATGCCTGTAAATTCCATTTTTGCGCCCTTGCCCTTTAAAATGCTCATCGGATACAGGTAAGAAACGTGCGAACCAAATGAACCTGAAACCCATTCAATCGTGCCGCCTTCTTCAACGAGTGCGCGCTTTGTATTTAAGTTGTACATATTCTTTGACCAGTTTTCAATCGTAGAATACCGCAGTCTTGCATTTTTGCCGACAAACAGTTCCACACAGCCTGCATGTAGATTTGCCACGTTATATTTCGGTGCGGAACAGCCCTCGATAAAATGCAGGTCTGCGCCCTCATCCACAATAATCAGCGTATGCTCAAACTGTCCTGCTCCCGGCGCATTTAACCGGAAATACGACTGTAACGGAATTTCTACCGATACCCCCTTTGGCACATACACAAATGAACCGCCGGACCATACTGCACCGTGCAGTGCCGCAAATTTGTGGTCGTTCGGCTTTACCAGCTTCATAAAATGCTTCTGTACCATGTCGGCATATTCGCCTTTTAAGGCACTCTCCATATCCGTGTATACAACTCCCTGTGCCGCAACCTCCTCGCGCACATTGTGGTATACCAGTTCAGAGTCGTACTGCGCGCCGACACCGGCAAGGGATTTCCGCTCTGCCTGCGGGATACCGAGCCGCTCAAATGTATTTTTAATGTCTTCCGGTACGTCTGACCATTTTGCTTTCATATTCGTATTCGGACGGACATAGGTCACGATATTTGCCATATCCAGTCCTTCAATCGACGGTCCCCAGTCCGGTACGGGCATTTCATTGTAAATCTGTAATGCCTGTAAACGGAAGTTCTGCATCCATACCGGGTCATTTTTTTCTTTTGATAATTTTTCTACAATCTCCGGCGTCAGACCCGCCTGCAATTTATACGCATCTTTTTCATCATCTTTGAAATCATAAACGCTTCTGTCGATGTCTTCCACATAGCTTTTTTCTTTCATCGCCTGTTACTCCCTTTCCGCTGTTTGCTGTATGCTTGATTCTCTGCTTTCCTACCTGTGTTCCTCTGCCTCGTAGCCTGCAAAACCGCTTTCATTAATCTCATCAACAAGCTCTGCGCCGCCTGTCTTAATGATTTTTCCTTCCACCATAACATGTGTATAATCTACCGGAAGGGATTCCAGAATTTTTGTGCTGTGTGTGATAACCAGCAGACTGCCTTCGCTGTTTTTCTGATATTCACGGATACCGGCTGATACAGTGCGCACGGCATCAACATCCAGGCCGGAGTCGGTTTCATCAAGAATTGCCAGCTTTGGCTTTAACATTAAGAGCTGTAAAATCTCAGCTTTCTTTTTTTCACCGCCGGAAAATCCGACATTCAAATCACGCTCTGCATACGACTTATCCATATCAAGCAGTTCCATTGCCGCTTCCAGCTGCTTTTTAAACTCCCACAGACGGATTCTTTTGCCGGTCTTTTGCTCTACCGCATTTCTGATAAAGGAGCTTAGTGTCACACCCGGCACTTCCAGCGGATTCTGGAAAGATAAAAAGATGCCTGCCTTTGCACGCTCATTGACCGGTTCTGCGGTGATATTTTTTCCGTCAAACCGGATTTCCCCCTGCTTTACCGTGTAGCGTGGATTGCCAAGCAATGTATAGCCCAGTGTAGATTTACCGGTTCCGTTCGGTCCCATAAGTACGTGGGTTTCTCCCGGACGAATCGTAAGGTTGACCCCGTGTAAAATTTCCTTTTCCTCTACATCTACAACTAAATCTTTTACATTCAGTAATTCTTTTTCTGACATGATTGTTCCTCCTGATTTTTATATCACCCTAATTGCAAGCTGTTTTATGTGTATTTTTGTTGTGACACAAACCTGCCTGTTTGTATCCGGCAGGGTAATATTGTATCAACTTTTTTCATTTGATCTCTGATTTTGTATCATCTGCTGTCTGGCATTCTCTGCGACTTCTTTCAGTGTCATGCTGTCAAAATATTTATCCACAAGCTCCGCCAGCCCTTTCCAGATTGGCAGTGTACAGCAGTCACCTGCCCTGTCGCAGGGCACTGCATCGTCCTTTAAGCAGGATACCGGTGCAAGTGTTCCTTCCGTCAGTCTCAATATTTCACTAATCCGGTAATCTTCCGGTTTTCTTGCCAGCCGGTAACCTCCGCCGTGTCCGCTGATGCCTTCTATTAAATGTTCTTTGGACAACATTCTTGCAATGCTCTCCAGATACTTCTGTGAAATCTGCTCTTTTTCCGATATTTCTTTTAGCGGTACATATTCATCTGAGTTATGCTCCGCAAGAAATACCATAACCCGCAGGGCATACCTGCCCTTTGAAGAAATCATCATACGCTTGTTCTCCAATCCTTTGTTTTATCAAGATAATATTCCTATCTACCTACTATGTCAATAGGTGAATGTATTAAAAAAATATAACGCAGGAAAAGAGGACACGTGCTGTGGCTCTTTTGCTGCGTTATATGACAAATATTCCTATCAATTCCGGTTATACTAAAATATTCAATATCAGAAAACTAATCTATAAATCTTCTAATCGTTATAATCGACATCATATGCATATTGGAAATTTTAACCACTTCGCCCTCCTGTGGTGAATGAATAACCTGTCCATTTCCTACATAAATTGCAACATGTCCACTATAGCACACCAGATCGCCCGGCATAATATCATCTTCATCTACAGCTTCTCCCTGTCTTCTCTGTGCTGATGATGTCCTGTCTAAATCTATTCCAAAATTACTGTATACGTACTGTGTAAATCCCGAACAGTCAAATCCGGTATCCGGTGATGTACCTCCCCACGTATAAGGTGTACCTAAAAATTTTTCTGCATATTTTACAATCTGCTCACCAAGTCCCAGCATTGCTCCGGTTTCATCATCATAATAGTAGTACCTTCCATCACGTTCAACTTCTCCGGTAACCATTGCTCCGGTTTCTGTATCAAAATAATATTCGTCCCCATCAATTGTCTGTTCTCCGTACTGCATAATTCCGGTTACTGTGTCGTAATAGTAATATGCACCGTCACGGTAATATTTTCCATGCGCCATCTTTCCGGTAGCTGTATCAAAATAATACCGGTTACCGTCAATGTACTGCTCCCCATACTGCATTTTTCCCGTGATCGGATCATAGTATACCCACTTGCCATTCGGATCATCTGACTGTGGAAGATTAACAAAACCCTTTGCCATAGCACCTGTCGTTAAATCAAAATAATACCATGCACCGTTTTTGTAGCTTTCTCCTTTTACCATTCTGCCGTCGCTGTCGTAACGTGTCCACTTTCCTGTTCCGTCTGCATTTAATACAATAAAGACATCCTTATCCCTTGCCATTGTTCCATCTGCTTCAAACCAATACCATGCATCTGTCTGTGGATCATAAACTTCTTTTGACCGTGCCAGTACACCGTTATCATACCAATATGCCTGTCCGTTTTCATAATACCAGCCATTATAATTATCCTTCTGAAGTTCGGCGGCATAGGTCTGTTTTCCCTAAATTTCAAGACAACTTTCCCCAATGACAATTTTTATACCTCAATGCCCTGTTTCTTTTTGACATCTTTATAATAAGACCTTAAAATACTTATATATTAAGTTATTCAGAAACGGGGATTCGTATGAATATATTACTTTTAGAAGACAATTGTACAGAATTACAAATTTTATATAATATTCTTAAAAAACACTGGCCGCAATTTCATTATACCTGTTGTCAAAATTATAATGATGCTCAAAAATCCATTTTATCAGTTCAGTATGATATTTTTATTCTTGACATACAGCTCTCATCCGCTTCCGATGCCTTTAACGGCATCACTTTTACCCGGTATATCCGAAGTCTCCCTGCTTATCGGACAACCCCTGTGCTTTTTAGCACCGGCACCTCTGATACTATCCAAAAATGTGTTAATGAAGTCCACTGCTACCATTACCTTGAAAAGCCCTATAATGAAGCTGTACTGGTTCATGCCATGAAAGAGCTGCTCGCCACATTATCCAATACGACTGATAACAACTATCTGACCATTAAATTATTAAATGATGTTACGACTCACGTGTGTTTATCAAATATTTTACTCATAAAAGCAAACGGGCATTATCTGACTTTCACTTGTCCCGACGGCGGCTTTACAAGTAATACCTATTCTTTATCTTCCATTGCTAAAATACTTCCATCGTATTTCACCCGCTGCCACAGAAAATATATTATTAATACAAATTTTATTACATCCTATGACAAGACCAACCTTTATCTGCATATTCATAATCATATTATTCCTGTTGGGAGAACGTTTAAAAAGGAGTTAGAAAATCATCTGCTTTATTAGCAGGTGATTTCCTAACTCCTTTGATTTCCATTATTCTACACCGTCCGCTTCCCAAACATTAACAGATATTCCTGCGCCTTCTGCAATGAAATACTCAGCTTCTTCTGTAACCGCTCCAGTATATCCTGTTCTGACAGTCCGAATTCATAGCCTGTTTCAATGATTTCCTCGGCTCGTCCTTCACTTCGTCCTTCTGCGATACCCGCTTCCTTTATTCCCTGACTCAGATTGCACATCACATCTACCTCCTGCTCTATAGACATATTACTTCACAGCATCAACCCTGTTTTTTACTTCCCACAATAGATTTTATATCTTCCAGCATCGGTTTAAAATTACTAAAATCTATGCTGTCATACTGCCGTTCAACATATTGTGAAAAAATTGCTTTACCATAATATTTTTCATTGTCTGTTTCTTTTCTAGAAAATATTTTTCCATCAATCGTATGCGAAAGCACCACATCATCAAATAAATCTTCAATTTCACATTCTTTTTTCCCATTCACTAAAGGATTGGTTAAAATATAAAGATTATCCTGTATATGATTATAATTGCTACTTTCTAACAAACCTTTATTGTTTAAATGATTTAAAAACTTTTTCAGCGGACGGTCAGACACCTGTTCATTATCAAAAATAAAAATAACAGGATTTTGGGATTTCTTGCAACTATTCTGTGCAAACCATGAATACAGTTTTGGTGCATTATTTTTGCCTGAATAAAAATTATAAATATTCTTCATGGTATCCGCCCCATCTTTTTGAATTCCTAAAAAATATTTTAAGCGGGAACTTCTTCTCAAAAATGTCACTTGAAATTCAAAATTATCATCCTGTTTCTTTATAAGTTCAGGATACTCCTTATAATATTTTTTTAATGCCGCCCGCAAATATACGATGTCTGTTTTTCCCTCAGTAACAATAAGCGGCTTTGTATTTGCATAAAAATATTTAAAAAATAAAAATTTCTGATACTGGCGCTCTCTTGCATTTAACTTCCAAAATGTATGTTTTTGTTCCCGATCATTTTTGTTGTTGTAACAATCAATCTGATTGATAAAAGAAAATCTTCCCTCAAGCTGATTTACCGAACCTTCTTCACCACATATCTCAAATATTCCCCGTCTATAAAAAGCATCCGCCATTGCTCTTGTTCTTTTACAATACTCACGATTCACACTGATTTTTTTATTCACAACCAGACCTGTTACTTCCTGCCTTGAATCGCAAAATAACAATCTCGTTTTCTTATCATTTATTTCAAATCCAAAACTTTCAATTTCTTTTTTTATACTTTTCATGAAATTCTCTTGATTTTCCAGAAATTTTTTGTCGTTTGTAGAAAAGGTCATATCATCTGCATACCGAGTATAAACTACCCGATACTTCTTTGCTATTTTTAGTAGACGCATATCTAAAATATTACAAACTAAATTCGTTATAATAGGGGATGTCGGCGCTCCTTGCGGCAATTTACCCTCATAACAGGTCAACTGTGCTATCATTGTCGCAATCTCAACAGGTAATTCAAAATTTTTATTTTTCATAAAAAAACCTCTTACACGCCCAAAATGAAAATGGTCAAAAAAATCTTTTAAATCTAAGTTTAGTACATACCGTTTATTTCTATGAATGTTCGCATTGGTAATAATACTTTTTCCTTTTTGAAATGCATGTGATATGTTATCCTGAATTTCATTTTCTTCTATAAATTCTCTATAAACATCCCAAAGCCGTTGTGCCAATTTTTTCTGGAGTTGTTTTAAATCCCCCAAAGGCGCATGAATCTGCCTTGATTCACCATTTTTCTTTGGAATCTCAAATGTATCATAATAACTATCCGGTTTGCTTTTATACAATATATACGTTAATTTTTGCAATGGAATTGCCAAATATAACGCTAGATCTTCTCTCGTCTGTAGTTCTTTTAATTTTTTCATGCTCTGTATACCCAAAAAGCGTGTGGCTACTCATTATGCATTTATCCCTTTATACACAGGACGGAAGGGCGTATATTTCTGCAAATCCTCCTACCATTTCCATCAAAGCTTGCGAAACACAAGCCAAAAATCTAGCCACACGCATATTCAATTATATATTATTTTAAAAATTACTGCAATTTGTTTTCTATCCATATAGGTGCAATGTACAAAATCTATATAACATTTACACCGTACGCTTCCCAAACATTAACAGATACTCCTGTGCCTTCTGCAATGAAATACTCAGCTTCTTCTGTAACCGTTCCAGTATATCCTGCTCTGAAAGTCCGAACTCGTAACCTGTTTCAATGATTTCTTCAGCTCGTCCCTCGGCAATTCCAGTTTCCTTTATTCCCTGACTCAGATTGCACATCACATCCACCTCCTGCTCTATTGTCTGTTCTATCGGTATATCATATTCTTCTTTTATGATATTCAGTCTTTCTCCGGCTGTCAACCCCTCGGCAAACAGTGCTCCCAGCAGGCGGTGCAGTTCATACTGTTCTCCCTGCCCCGGCAGTTCCTTTGCCAGTCCTATCATAACAATGTTAAATAAATCCAGCTTTCCACGCCAGTCATGGTATCCAACCAGATCATCTTTTACCAGATGAATGTGGCTTAAGCTGTTTTCTTCCATGTTCATGCACACCCAGATAGAATACACTCTTTTGATATCATCATACTCCGTGTTTTCAAAATCCCGTTCCTTCTGTGACGAAATCAGGCGGCTTACGTAAAATACTGCCCTGTTTAATATTCCATATCTCTGCGGTTCATCTTTCTGTGCTTCCACATTAATAATAATCTGCGAAAGTCCGTCTTTCATCCGCACATAAAATACAATGTCAAACCGCACCAACCCCTCGGCATGTTCCTGATTCTCTGTATTTAATCCCGTGATTCGCTGACCGGATTTTACCCGCATCACTTCCTGATTCGTCAACCCCGGCTCTAACGGTATCCTGCTGATATACGGCTCTCCTTCTATTAAAGTTTCCACATATCTTGGATTCATTCCCTTAAATTCATCTACCGTTCTCACCAGTATCTGTGCCAGTATGCTTTTCTGCCCGAGCAGTCTTTTAGCACTTTCATCATACTGCGTTCCCTGATCTGCCGCCGTTACGGCATTATGTACCTCCGTATGCATTGCCCCCTCCTTTGCAAATGTATTAAGTTTTATATACCGGTATACATTCACCATATCATAGTTTATATATTTGTGCAATAATAATTCTATTATTTTTATGATTTTTATCATAAAAAAATAACGCAGCAAATATCTTTTCGATATCTCCTGCGTTATCTAAATTTCACTTTATTTCTACTGACCTAAAAAGAATGCAAAATTTCCGGATGTTTCGTCATATGTTTTTACATAAAGTCTATATGCTGAAAAATCTGATGAATATTCATAACAAAGTGTATTGCCGGTTGCCACATTTGTAAATAAATAATTTTGTGTCGTACCGATTCTTGAAATATACCACTTATTATATTCATTTTCCGCATCATAATCCTGCATAACAACCGTTTCTTTATCTGATGCAACTGCAATACAGTATCCCTGATCTCCATATTCAATCATATATTGATCTTCTCCGGTATAATGAATCGCAAAAATCTGACTTGCTCCATCAACATCGCGAACAAGATTCACCCATGTTCCTACAATCCCGGAATTCCCATACACATCCATCCTGTAGGTCTTCATTTCATCCGGACGAATGACATAACAGCCATCCCGTACAAGAATGCCATCCGTATGTAAATCCACCATGCCTAATATAATCAGAAGAATCACAACCGCCGTTGCCGCGCAGCCTGCAAGCTTTATCCAATACTTTTTCATCAGTTCCGCCCCCTTCCGGTTCTTCTTTCCGTCTTCATGCTGCTAAAAAGCATAAACCAAAGCGGACAAAATGCGATATCTATCAGATGATGCTCTGAAATACCAAACAACAGCATAATAAGCAATGCCACAATCATTACATCTTTCCTACAATCAACCGCTTTATTAAAGCACAGATAAAAAATATAAGTAATCACGGATAAAAATACCCATCCGTACTTAATCGCAATACGAATAAATGAATTATCCAAAAAGAAATTATACCCCAGCACTGCCTGGTTTTCCTCAACAACAGCGCCAAAAGCCGTAATACCATATTGAGCTAATCCCTGATAACTTAAAGATATCCGGTTAGAAAAAACCGCATCCAGCTTCTGATATACCGCATTGGCAGGATCATAAAATGTAACTGCCATCATACAGCTTACAACAGCTACCAGCATTAAAATACTGCCCGCCTTTAAAGCTTTGTACTTTGATAACTGAATATTACACAGCCCCAGTACTTTTACAACAAGTAACAGCAGACACATTACCATGGCACAGATAAAGTCATTTCTTGCAAATGTCTTTCCATATACCCAGTAACTTACAACACCCATCATTGTAATCTCTACAAATGTCAGCTTCTTTTCCCGCAGGGCAGCATACACAAGCATGATAAAAAGCATGTGTGCTGCCATATCTGTCGGATAGATAATCCCCAGTGAATGTCTGACTCCTCTGTCAGCCTGCATAGTAATATCTGCTATAATTCCTGTCGTTGATGCATAGTAGGCAATTCCCTGAATAACTACTGCTATGCACAGATAGACATAGGCAATTCTTTTCCACGGTACATTTTTAGCTCCAACTAAAAGCAGTGCAAAATCAAACACTGCATTATCTTTCACAACATACGTTACAACACCGGCGCTCACAAGTATCAGCACCATAAAAACAGGTTCTAATACGGTACTATACTGCTTCTGCCATACCACAAGTGCAATACTTACCAGTACATATGCCATCAACGCATATCTTAATCCTAAATACAACGCATAGGGATACTTATACTCCAATACCGTTGAATACAGATAATACCACATTGTTATTCCAGCAAATAAAATTAAGTAAATATAATTCATATATTTACGAATTTCATCAGCCACAGATTGATTACTTTTCATCTCATGTTCTCCAAGTTTCATTTTAAGTTTCCTATTCTACCGTTACACTTTTTGCCAGGTTTCGCGGTTTATCCACATCCAGCCCTTTTGCCACAGACACATAATATCCGAGCATCTGCAATGGGACAACTGCCAGACTTGCCATAAAATGTGCATCTGTCTTTGGCACATATACTGTAAACTCCGCCGTGTCTTCAACTGTATAATTGCCATATGTGGTAAGTCCCATAAGATATGCCCCACGGCTCTTACATTCAACCATATTACTGATAGTCTTTTCATACAATTCATCCTGCGTAAGCACACCAATCACTAATGTACCATCCTCAATCAGACTAATTGTACCATGCTTTAATTCCCCGGCGGCATATGCCTCTGAATGAATATAGCTGATTTCCTTTAATTTCAGACTTCCTTCAAGGCTTACAGCATAATCAATACCACGTCCGATAAAAAATACATCTTTTGCCGCGGCCTGTTTGGCTGCAAATTTCTGTATTTCCTCCTGGTTATCAATCACTTCCTGAATTTTATCCGGTAATGTATCCAACTCTTTTATTAATTTTTCATATTCCGACATTTCGATTTCATTGCGTTCTTTTGCAAACTGCAATGCCAGCGTATATACAGCAATCAACTGGGCACTGTACGCCTTTGTTGTTGCCACTGATATTTCCGGTCCTGCCAATGTATAAAATACATTGTCCGCTTCCCTTGCAATAGAAGAACCTACTACATTTACTATTGCAAGTGTCTTTACCTGTCTGTTTTTTGCCTCTCTTAAAGCTGCCAGCGTATCTGCGGTTTCTCCGGACTGACTGATTAAAATAACCAGTCCATTCTTGTCTAATAATGGTTTTCTGTAGCGGAATTCGGATGCCAGTTCTACTCTCACCGGAATCTTTGCCAAATCTTCAATGACATACTGCGCAACCATTCCAACATGCCATGCCGAACCACATGCTACAATATAAATCTGACTAATTGACTGAATATCCTCTTTTGTCAACCCAACTGCTGACAAATCAATACTGCCATCTTTAACAACTGAATGTAATGTATCCGCCACTGCCTTTGGCTGCTCATGGATTTCTTTCATCATAAAATGTTCAAATCCGCCTTTTTCTGCGGCTTTTGCATCCCATTTTATCTCCACCAGTTCCTTTTCAATTTCTTCACCGTCAAGATTATAAAATGTCACTTTACCCTTTTCAAGTTTGCCGATCTCCATATTACCAATATAATAAACATGACGTGTATATTTTAAAATTGCAGGAACATCAGATGCAAGATAAGCTGCATGATCCTGCACCCCGATAATCATCGGACTGTCTTTTCTTGCCACATAAATTTCTTCCGGATAATCTTTAAACATTACTGCCAGTGCATATGATCCCCTGATACGCACCATTGCATGATTAATAGCATCTACCGGTGTTCCAAGATACTTTTTATAATAATAATCAATTAGTTTTACGGCTACTTCTGTATCTGTGGAAGAATAAAAGGTATATCCTTTTTTTAACAGTTTTTCTTTCAGTTCCTGATAATTCTCAATAATACCATTATGTACTGCCACCACATTCATATCTTCCGTACAATGCGGGTGTGCATTTGTTTCTGACGGTTCTCCATGTGTTGCCCAACGGGTATGTCCGATTCCACAGTCACCTTTTAAGGCATGTCCGTTATCCGTTTTTTCTTCCAGATTTTTCAATCTGCCTTTTGCTTTTACAATCTCGGTTATATTTTCACCATTACGAATTGCCAATCCTGCGGAATCGTATCCTCTGTATTCCAGTTTAGATAATCCATCCAACAAAATTGGAGCTGCCTGTTCATTACCTATGTATCCTACTATTCCACACATAACAATTCTCCTAATTATCCTTATTACTTAATATTATTAAATTAATATCTACAAATCAACTTTGTTTTATTGTTTCAAGAATATATTTAGCAACTATCAATGGCGACCATTTGTTTTCAAAATTTTTAATCGTTTTACTATTATCATTCTCTGACAATAATGAAATATCGTTTTCAAATTTTTTCCAGTCAATCTTATCTAGAGGTAAATATCCCATTTCCACTGTTTCAACAACTTCTGTTTTTTCAAATGGTAAGTACCATTTTACCGCCAGCTTATCAGTAATAATTTTAGTGCCTACTAAAAAACTCTCAATAAATCTATTTGGAATACTTCGTCTATACCCTGAAACATTAACATTATACTGAAAATCCGAAATAAAAGCGCAAAATTCTTTTATTGGAATAATACGACTCCTATCTTGTTGTTCCGCCCCTGTGTCCGCATTGCCTCTACTAATAATTCGGGCATCACAATTGGGAAGTTTTGCTATATAATCGGATACTATTGCCCTTTTTTCGTTTGGATGGTTTACCTTTTTCCCATAATATGTTAATATATCTGCTTCCCAATCAAAATCAGGTGATTTAATATTTTTTTCTAAACTAGGTCCCTTTGCATTTCCAAAATAGCACATAATATATTTATTTTTCGCTGCTTTTTTGTTTTTTATATAATTATCATACCCTTCTTGTAATTTTTGATATGAAAATCCTTTTTCTGATAATGCTCTTGGACCAACCATTAACGGTTTTATTTTTTCTTTATTCTTTTCAAAATTCCAACATTTTTTTCGTTCTCCTCGCCTTGTAAGTTCTTTGATTTTAGAATCAACATGACTATGATCTAACCACGGAATAATCACATCATTGGTTAATGAAAAGCCCTCGTTATCCAAATCAATTGGGCACTGCATTTTAAAATATACATCACTCTTTTCTAATCTTGATGAATCAAATAAATATGGTGCATCAGCACTGTCAATTGTAAAATACTTTTTATTTCCATCTAAAAATATAACATACCCTGACATATTATAATTATCATGTTCAAAAGTTCTTCTTAATTTATCTGCAAATTTTAAAATCCATTTATTATTTGATTTTGATAAAATTTTGCTCCCTATTGGAATTTTAAATTCAATATGTATCATTCCTTCTTCACACAGCTGATATAATCCTAGTAAAAACCACTGAAAATACGACCAACGATAGCCTGAAGTAATTACTACTTTTATTGTTCCCCTATAATCTTTTCTTTTCATTCTCAGTTTTTCCAATCTTAATTCTATATTATTACACTTTTACACAACAAAAATTTTTCAGCCTATATGAAATTTATGACGTATTTTTTCCTTTATAAGTTGAAACTGTCCTGTACTAATCCATTCCCAATAATACGACATACTCATATAAAATTTTCCAATAAACAAACCATTCTTTTCTCCAAATAATTTTACTATTGCCTGACTACGACTTTGTCTCGTTTTCATTCTATGATCAAACCATGATGCATCATACCAGTGAATTGACCTAGTATTCCCCGTAATACTAAGTTTTTGGGTTGTATAATCCAACGGACAAAAATAATCAATTGGATAAATTGTAATTCCCATTACCTGTTGTAACTGATTTAAATTACTAAATCCATGTTTATTTAAAATTTCTGTCGTTCGAGTCACTATAGTCATATATGAACTACTACCATCAGCATTAATAAAATGAGATTTTTCATAATCATCTAAAATTTCTTTATATAAGCTAATTCCCGGATCAGCACCTATTCCCAATCCTGGATTCACTCCCAAACCATAATTTCCTGTTCTTTCGCATCCCATAAATGCTCCATTATTTATTATATCATCTATCGGCTTAATAACTTCTACATCTGTATCGAAATACAAGCCCCCCTCATGATACAATATCCAAAATCTAGCATAATCACTAACAAATGCCCACTTTTTTGCTTCATACGCTTCCTTTACATAATCACAGCACTGTAAATTAAAATTTGATTCATTCCATTCTTTAATTTCATATTCTGGAAAATACTTTTTCCAAGAAGAAATACATTTTTGAGCTAACTCTGACAATGGATTTCCCCCAAACCAACAATAATGAATTATTTTAGGTATCATATATCTTCTCCTTATCTATTTATATTTGAAATATTTTTTGTTTTATTCAGGTTCCTTTTTTTCTTTTAACTTTCCACTAAAACTTTTAAATTCTGTTGTCCCTAAAAATAGCAACGCAAAATTTTTTCCTAAAAAATACATTGTTCCCTCATACATAGACCATATGAGAAATACAAAAATTGTAATTGCAAATATTATTTCTCTCTCCCTCTTAATATGTTTTAAACATTTCTGAATAATCCAAAAATATGCCAAAAATCCAATACATCCATATTCAAGAAGTATCATTACTTGCCCATTATCCAATGAAAAATATTGCCATTGATTCCATATACTTGTGTCTATCTGCTTTCCAAATAATGTTATAGGATATACTATTAAACTTCTATATGCCAACCCTATGCGTCCATTAAAAAGTGTATCATTAAGTACTTGAACAATCCTGTTTTGCGCCCCTAGTTGTGCAAATAACCCCATGCAAATCATTACTACTATAAGTACAAACATATACGCAAATGGTAAAAATTTATATATTATTTTTTCTACTATCTTATTTTTTCTAAAAGCAATCATAATAATTGCAAAATAATCTAAAAGCAGCGCCGTTCTTCCTCTCGAAAAATAAAATATTACAGTTGACACTACCAATGTAACTAATATATCTCTTGTTTTTAATTTATTTCTTTTTACACATAAATATAATAGTACTAATGAGCTTGCTTGTGCTGCAAGCATATTAGGATGACCAAATCCCAGTGTTTTTCCACTAACCGTATATGATCCCTTATATATTTCTAATGAATCATTAGATAATATACCTATTTGTGATGCTGTAACAACTATTATAAAAATAATAAATTCTTCTATGAGCATAAATTTCAGTACTTTATCCAAACTATTTTTAGGAAGTAATGTTACCGCTAATCCTGTCATGAATAGTCCTGTATTTCCACTCGATAAAAAACATAGAATACCTACTATATTAAACGTTAATATATAAATAAATTCTCTTAACGAATACTTTCTAAGTATAACGCATAAAGATGCTGAAATTAATGCAAATACTAATGCTATATCATGCAATAAACTATCATTAAAATTTTTTATTGATGATGACTCTAACATATAATTAAACAAGACCGCCCCTACTAATCCATAATAGAATATATCTCCTTGTCTAATACTAATTTTATATTCTTTCATAATTTTCCTCATAATTCTATCTTTTTTCTAATATATTTTTCATTTTTAGCAATATACATATTAGTGTATACGCCTTAATTTTTAATAATATAAGTAAGATAAAATGATCTAATTGCAATTCTGATTTTACATTCCTTAAATATGAAATATTCTTTTTAAACATCTCATCTTTCCTTATCTTTTGTAAATATATTTTATGTTCCTTATATGAGTCCCAATTATTATATCTAGACTGTGTAATAGCTCGTCCCGCTACTGCCATCACCTTACACGCTATCATTTGGTCAAAATTGCATAATTGCCATTTACACTGTTGCTCCTCTACCTGCTGTATGATGGTTTTAAAAAGAAAATAGTAATCATTATCAAATCTCTGTGTCATCCCTGATCCACTTCGATAATCATATAATCCCTCATTTAAATATACAAACGTATTAGCATTATTAAAAACTTCAATAGATTGAATACTATCCTCTCCATTCCCTATTTTAGCAAATTGCTGATATTGATGATCGACATTTATGCAGCTTTTTTTAAAGATTTTTCCACATAAACTGTTAACTGTATGGTGCATTATAAATTCTGTTAATATTTCTTTTTTGTCAACTATACATACTTCACTATCAGCAAATACATTTTCAAAAGCAATTTTTTTATCATTATTATTAAACATATAATAATTAAATATTATTATATCGGGCGAATTATATATATTAATGATTTCTTTCAATCTTTTCAATGCATTTAATTCTAATTTATCATCAGAATCACAATTAACAATATACTCTCCCTCTGCTAATCTAAATCCACATCTTCTTGTTAATAATAGCCCTTGATTTTTATTATGTATTACTTTTATGATATGGGGATACATTTCCTTATACCT
>ULNL01000840.1_pt1 | contig 15302 bp, 14 predicted proteins | sample 1951901 | NCBI WGS metagenome assembly ULNL01 (sample SAMEA4835575, study PRJEB28245) | human gut metagenome | biome: gut microbiome; material: fecal sample | place: Denmark | collected 2008
AACAACCACATTTACAAAGCCATGTGGGAGCAGAACGAATCCGGCATGCGGTTCCAGCTGCCGCGTTCCGTCGTGATTGCCAACCCGGAAATCGGCGAGGCGAACCAGAATAAAACGAATTAAGCGTCTCTGTATCATGCCTGTCAAGTCCGCTGTCCGTTTGGGCAGCGGACTTTTTTCTGATTTCCGGGTCGGTAGTTTTTTTGCCAGGCCGGGAAAAATTTACCGACAAAATTGCATAAGGCATTTGCAGTATTAAATTTTTTGCTTATCTTTGCACCACGATAACAGGGAATACCCCGTTTTTCGCGGATGGTGCCATAGCTCAGTTGGTAGAGCAAAGGACTGAAAATCCTTGTGTCCCCGGTTCGATTCCTGGTGGTACCACTTAAAAATCAGAGAGTTGCAGAAATGTGACTCTCTTTCTTTTTGGTGTAAAACGGGCGAAAAACAGGGTTTGTTTTACCCGGTGTTTTACCCATGAGCACAACTATCGAGGTGGTATGCTTCAAATACAAGCCTCTCAAAAACAATGAATTTCCTTTAAGAATACGCATTACAAAAGACCGCAAGACCAAGTATATCAGCCTTGGAGTGTCTGTTGCCCCGCAGTATTGGGATTTCGACAGAAATCAGCCCACATTGGATTGTCCTGACAGAGAATATCTGGAGAAACTGATTGCCAATAAATTATGTGAGTGTAAGGGCAAGGTTGTGGAATTGAAATCCGAGAATCGGGAATTTACTGCAACAACCCTTAAAGAACAAATCTCCAAACCTGTGAAGGCTGTGACCGTCGGAGAACTCTTTGAACAGATCATCCGGGAGTTGCAGGATGAACGCAGGACAGGTTATGCTACCTCTGTGGAGTAAGTTTATCGGTCGTTGCTCAAATTCAATAAGCACCTGAGTGTCTATTTTTCTGACATCGACCATTTGTGGCTGAAACGCTATGAATTGTGGCTCCGCAGGCAGGGTAGGGCTGAGAATACCATAGGTGTCCGGTTCAGAACCCTGAGAATGGTCTTTAATCAGGCCATAGAGCGTGGATATGCCAAGATGGAGCAGTACCCATTCAAGAGTTACAAAGTGGGTAAATTGCACGCAGAAACTCCAAAACGGGCCATATCCAAGACTGAGGTGAAAGCTGTTATGGATTTCCCATGTGAGGGGCGGGATTTTTATACTCGGTTTGCCATTGACCTTTTCAGCTTCTCCTATTTGATGGGTGGTATTAATTTCGCAGACATGGCCAATCTCACTCGGCAGAACATTGTGGATGGCAGATTGGTTTACAGGCGGCAGAAAACCGGGAAATTGTTGAATTTGCCTATTCACAGCCGGGCTATGGAGATTATTGAAAGTTATGCTTCCGGGAACATCTACCTGTTCCCTATCTATTCAAAGGAACATAAAACGATCCAACAAAAATTAAACAGGCATCACAAGGTCATTACCAAGGTAAACCGGGCTTTGGCCGAGATAGGCAGGGAGTTGAAAATACCGATTAAACTCACAACCTATGTAGCTCGGCATAGCTATGCCACGGTGCTGAAAAGGGCTGGAGTTCCTACCTCTATTATTTCTGAATCTCTCGGACATAGTTCTGAGCGAGTGACCCAAATCTATCTGGACAGTTTCGAAAATGAACGGATGGATGAAGCAATGCAACATCTTGTATAAAGTTAAGGGGAACGGTAATATTCCCCTTAACTTTTGCTATATTTGTTCAGATAGATAAGTTTTTGTATTAAAATGTTAAGTGAGCAGATATGATTGATTTGGAAGATATGGATGATATCGCAGCAGAGGTTGCAGATATCATGGGAAATGGGAATTTAGACCTTTCCAATTTGAATTTTTCTGTTTTACAGGATTTTCCGGATGAGGCCGAGATCAACGTACCACCAGTAAAGGAGGAGAAGACGATTTTAGTAGCAACACCTCAACTTTCTGCACCGACAGTAACGACCAAGCAGTCTGTTCCTAATACTTATAAAGACCTGCATGATTCAGCGGATGGGTGGATATCACTATCCGCTGAAGACAAGGCAACTTTTATAGATCAGGAGATAAATCAGCTATCGGACCTGCCCCTGGAGATAGGCTTCCCAGGCAATGTGGATGAAATAATGAATGCCCTTGAACAGGGAACACCTGTCCCCATTCCTGTTGGAAGCAATAGTGTACAATTGAAGCTATCTTTTTATATGGATAAGATGCCTCACGGTATAGTGGATAAGCAGGTAGCAGGCATTGGAGCAACTTCATTGGAAATTGATTCAAAAAGAGATTCCATCATTGTATTTCCGACCAAGATTCTGGCCTACAACAAATGGCAGCGGAATAAGACCAAACTTCTTTATGTCGGAGGAAAAATCAATGACGAGAGAGATACGACGAGCATAAAAGAAATCCAAAGTTATCTGTCCGACGATAAAGTAGTATACAAGAAATTCCTTGTAGTGGCTGACAGTCTATACAAACTATTGCAGATCATCGGAAAAGAGCACTATAAGGATTATTTTCTGATGATTGACGAGGTGGACATGATTCAGTCGGAGAGTAATTACAGGCCCAGTTTGGAATCTCTTATAGACCATTACTTTGAATTTCCACCCAAGAACAGATGCCTTGTAACCGCAACTATGAGGGAGTTTTCCAATCCTCAGTTGCAACAGGAATGCAAGTTCAACTTATCATGGAAAGATGCACCCAAACGCAAGATACAACTCTATTACACGGATAATCTGGATGCGCTGACATCACAGCAGATACAATTTTTACCTCCGACTGAAAAGATAGTGATTGCCTACAATTCTATCCGGCATTGCAGGAATATCATCAAATTGCTGCCCGATGAACACCTAAAGGATTGTGCTATTCTGTGTAGTGATTCATCAGTAGAGGAAGCCGGGACATATTATGCGGAATTGGCCGAAGGGAACAAGCTGCCTAAAAGAATCAATTTCATCACAAGCTGCTATTTTGCAGGAGTGGACATTGAGGACTACTATCACCTTATTACAGTTTCCAACGCGCGGCAGAACTATCAGATGCTTTCCCCGGATAAATTGACGCAGATACATGGAAGATGCAGATTCTCGAATGGGATATTGAGCGACACCATCATTTACAACACCCGTGAAAAGTGGCGACAGAATGCAGACGGAGATTACCAAGCCACCCTGCTCAAACAGGCTGATGCTCTTCTTCACCTACAAAAATCAGCCTCCGAGTTAGCAGGACAGGATAAAGATTTACTGGACTTATTCGAGATAGTTAAAACTGCAATCCGGGAGAAAGGAGCGATTTCTATTTCTGGAGAGAGACCTATCCAGTTAACTCGCAGAGACAGTTTCAGCAAGGATGTGGTTGCCTATATGAACATTGACTACCTTGTAGAACGTCAGAAGCTGAGTAATACCATCTATGATTCGATCGCCCACTTGCAACAGGCTTTGGAAGCGCAAGGGCACAAGATTGCATTCGAGAATAGATATGGAACACTCCCCCTGTCCGAGCAACAGAAAAAGATAGAACAAATAAACAAGGATGAGTTACAGACGACTGTTGACGCTCAACTTGCTGAAATAATTGATGAGGTGCGAGAGATCACTAAATCTCGACACCTGACAGCAGGAGAAAAACAAACCTTTCAATCCCGTAAAGGGTGCTCGGCATTTGTGAACAGATTCTATTCTCTTCAAAAATATGTAGATGCAAACACCCTTATTGACCATCTATGGGAAATTCGCCATAGCGATAAGAGAGCCTATAAAAACCTCCAAAATGCCGCTGTGTTCTGGGCTCTGGATGATAAGCACCCATTCAAACGGGATTTACTCAGGGTATTCAAGATCGGCAGAAAATATAAAGCCTCGGAAATACAGGAGCTGACTGCTCCAATAGTAAAATACCATCTTCACAAAACCATCAAACAGCGTGCATCAGTAAGCCTGCTGAAAGCTCTATTCTTGGTAGAGAGACCTAAAATTTACCTTATAAAGGGGAAAAATCCGATGGGATTCAAAAAGCACGGCCCGCTGAGAATCCCAAGAACCGAGGAAAATCTACTGAAATATTTCTTGCTATAAATTCCTGATTTACAGAAAAATAACCGCTAAAATATTTGCAAAATCCAAAAATTTTACTTATCTTTGTATTGTCTTTCAGGAGGTTAGGTCCTCCAAGAATCCAAATTAAGTATCATTTTTAAGTGTGTTCGCATTTTATGCGAATCTATATTACCTACCTTCTTTATATCTCTAATAATAGATAGTAAGTAATATAGAACAGCCTAAAATACAAACACCATTTTTGCACCCTATGAAAAATTATACGGTTATCCCCACTGAAGCAGCTGAGAAGCTGCCTCTCAATGATCTTTATGTTTTTACTGCTCTCTGCCTGACAGCACATGATGATAATATAACGGATGTCACCTATGAGCAATTAGCCGGATTTACAGGAAAATCCCTGGGTTACATAAAGGATCATTTTGCCAAAAGACTGAAAAATAGCGGTCTTTGTACCATTGAAGAATTTGTAAGAAACAGCAACAGGCGCAAAAGATATATTTTGCCGTATGTTACTGAACAATTTAGGATTATCCACAGAGGGGTATTAGAAGATAATAGGCTCTCATCCGAAGAAAAGGGCTTCCTGCTCGCTCTCTATTGCATAGGGTTTAATAATTCATTCAATATGGGACTATCTGCAACGGAAGCCATTAAGAGATTAGGTATTTCAAGAACAGCTTACTACAAACACTTAAAATCTTTACGAGTTAAAGGCTATATAGGGCTTGCTGGTGATTATCTGCAAAATCCTCAATTTGACAATTATCCCGATTCATTAATGCTGACATGTGATTGGTTAGGGCATCAGACTTATAAAGAGTGGTTACATGGGAAAGAACCGTTTGAGTATGACACTACTAAAATGCTATTTATCCTTTATCGGAATTGCTCAGATAAGCCATTATATAATTATAAAACTAAGTGCGCATAAGGGCGGGAGTATAAAACACCCGCCCTGTTTTTTAAGTAAATGAATCTGTTAGTGTTGGCAAACATTATTCTTAATAAGACATTATTTCCTGACAACCAAGTTCTAACTATTTTATTTTTTATTTTTTTCAGTTTTATCCGCACACGTTTGCCCCAATCACCACATGACCTCTCCCTGCACTCGGCGTGGGGATGGTCCCCCGCCACAACCATTTAAAATTAATATTTGTGGTATGGAAAGCAATCTGAAATTTATCGAGACGTGGGAGGTAGCCCAGTTCAAGGCCCAGCAGGGAGTTGAGAAACTGGAGGTAAAACAGAATCTCCACACAGGCAAGGTATTCTTCGTCTATGGCCTTGAAACAGGCCCTTGCAGTCGGAAAGTAGAGACAGGACAACTGACAGACCCGGTAGTTTCTCAGGTGTGCAATGCCGAGACAGGTGAGCTATTTATGATGCTCCATCAGCGGGGCGAAGGAGGAGCACCTACATTGGCTGTATTTTAGGCTGATTGGGGATTCTCAGGACAGGCAGGAGGCTTTCGGGCTTTCTGCCTGTTTTCACACATTTTTAATAGGTGGTACTAATATACAATTTTAGAAGCTATTAAAGGAAAAAGTTGTCATATAAAATATCTGAAATCATAGGCATTAGAACCTAATTCTTCTAATTGTTTCCCCATTATGGAAAGTCTCTTGGAAAAATCTATGGTTACAGGTAATGTTTTATATAATTCTGCTCCATTCCAATTCATTTTGGTAAATTTGAGTATGTCAGACGCCACATCCTCTATTGACGTTTTACCCATAAATCGTCTTACCAATAAAGGTACAGGAATACCTCTTTTACCTTGATAATAAGTTCTTGAGAACTCTGGAGATTGAACTACACCATGTGTCCATAAAAGAAAACTATATTCATCTATCTGAATGATAGACCCTCGTTCAATTGGGTAGCCATCAAACTCATGTTTCCCTGTCTGCGGATTCTTCTTCAACTTTAATGCTCTCCAATCACAGAATTGTTGAATTTGTAATAATTCAATATCATTTATACCAGTAAGTGCATTATTGATTCCTTCTATTTCTTCTCTGGTAAAATGTGTAGTTTTATGTATAATAATCTTCTTCAAACCTATAGCAGGGTCTATCCTGTTGTAGGTGTTTCGAATGTTACTTACCAACCTAAACGCATCCTCTTTACTCATAAAAGGATTTCTATTATAATATACAGGCTTTTCAATAGGCTGCAATAAAAATTTCAACCCATTTCCGTTTCCATCAAAAATCTGGCTGCTGCCTAACACCACTTTGTTTTTTGCGTTTTGCTTTATTGCATAACCTAAACCGACAAATGCAGTTCCTTGATCATTTGATTCAATTCTCCACGGAGTACCATTAGCTTTTACATAAATGCCCAAAGAAAGCCACCAAAGTACTTTAGCAGTATTATAGTTGTTTATGGATTTATCCTCTATAAATTGGACTTTTATATTTTTCTTGACACAATAAATTTTCAGAGAATCATGTAAATCATAATATATATCAAGAGATTTATTCTCTCTAAACAGCCTCCATTTATCTGGGATATATACTATTACACAATCCAATTCATTAAATCTCTCTGCAAGTTTATTAATCCTATTTTTGATTAATTCGTAGAACTGAATCGCACCTAAATTATTGGTTTCATTATCAGATATAAGTATTACATCTTCACTTGTGACTGAATCTGGTATTATAAGTTGTTTATTGTAAATCTTATCAAAACCGGGATAATCTTTCAAATAATCGGTCTCTTGTGTTGGGATTGATATAGCCAACAACTTATTTAGATGAGTTTTGACTTTGTCAAACCCAGAAGCAGGAGATATAATACCTAATCTTATTTTACCTCCATTATTCCCGATGCTGTTATAGCTATTTTCAAGCGTACCCATCATCTTTAATCCATTAATAGGATGAATGGATTTTTTAGATGAATCTTGATGATGAAAATAGATGAAAGGCTCTTGGATTTTACTATAATTCTCAAAACAATGGAAATCATTCTGAACGACTGATGCTGTAGAAAAAAATGAAGCCAATTTTATTTCAAAATTCCCTAATTTAAAAGTGATAGCATCATTTCCATTCTTCAACAATTTATACCAAAACGAAAGCTTATTCCCGTAAGTATTATTATATCTGTTTGAATATATAATATTCGAAATATATTGTACTTGTTCCTTATTTATCTCGTCCCCATTAGTTTTTTCAATTTGCACACAAGGAGTGATTAAAAAGAACAAATCTTTATTGATTAATTCCACCTTGAACTCAAAAGCCTCATAAACAGAGATTCCATTGGGTATGGCAAACTTTGAGTTCCTCCCCTTAATAGTTGCCATTTCCGCTTGAGATAGAGGATGTTTTTTTGAATATATTTTTCTTACACTTCTTCCTCTTTTGTATAGGGATAGACTATATTGATTAATTAGGGCCTTCTCAATAAAATCATAAAGTAGTCCTAATAAGAATGATTCTTTTTGATAATACAATCTCTCTGGAATATCTTGTATTTCAATGGAGTTAGACGATAATCTTCCAAAAATATCTTTTATAACCGCTTCTTCTCCTAATAAATATGTATTGCCTTTAGATAGTGCTCCTACAACATTCTTATTATCTGTTAATTTCCTTAAATCATTCCAATTAGATACACTGGTTTTTGCAACAAAGAAACTATGAGGAAAAGAATCTGCCTTTATTGCATTTAGTAGTATCGGAGATTTTGTTGATGATTGTATAGTCCTAAAAGGAGCTTTTTGCTCAAACTTACATTTTGCTAAAGAATCTATGCTTTCATTCTTAATTTCTGAAATTGAGTATAATTCATGCAAAAAATAGTCAAAGTTATCAATAAATAAAAAGCCTGATCTCTGGTTTTTGTTATTAGCTTGTGTTATTAAGGTGGTTAATTCCAATGATGGAAGTTGTCCTTTAGGTAAACACCATATTAATCCCCTCGGAAATGGATTATCTCCCTTGATAATTTCCCTCAGAGATTGTAATACCGATTTATCATATCCAGAATACCCAACAACAATTAACCCTTTCTGCTGACAATTTAATACAAATTGGCTCTGAAGATTGGCTTCTAAGCTCTGTAATTCCGAATCTGTATTTTGTAACTTATCATATCTAAAATCTCCATGAAGTTTTACTACTTTAGGAATATCATTTCTAAAACCAGATATAGAATTTGAATCCTTAGTAGAAATAACAGAACAGCTTAAACCATCTGTTGTATTTATAGCTTTTTCTACTAAGTCATCAAAATTAGTTGTCCAAATTGTATGAAATTTCTTGTTTTGTATTAAAGCAGCTATACATAAGTGGCCAATAGTTGGTTTTTTATCCTTAATAATACTTGTCAAAAAATCTTCTCTAATCCGAGAATCAGGGTAGCACAATTCAAAATAGTGAGAATATAGATTTTCAATTTTGTTTTCTGCATCATTATCAAAGAAACTCTGAATCAATTTTTTATTAGACTCTACTCTAAGATCTTTTATTTTTTTGCCATCTATTTTACCTTCTATACTTAATATTTCCCTTTTGAAATACCATATTAATTCCCCGCCCGATGGAATGCCGGCTGCAATAGATGCGCCTGAGCCTAAAAATAAGTCAAAAGAATTTTGAGGAATAACCTTAAAACTTCTTAAAAAAAACATTTTTATCTATTGTAATCATCTTAAATCATTTAGTGTTTTAGCAAAGATACTAAATATTAGGTTATCATGTCAATAAAATATTCAAATATACATGATAAAATAGTATAGTAATTTTAATCTAAAAACCTTATGCAATTACGACAATCTACCCGAAAGCAGGCCAAGATCAAATTGGCCCTTCAAGGCTGTGCAGGTTCAGGCAAAACCTATTCAGCCCTCCTGTTGGCCTATGGCATGACCTCTGACTGGTCTAAAATTGCCGTCATAGATTCAGAAAATGGCTCTGCCGATCTCTATGCTCACCTCGGGACCTACAATGTGGTCTCCCTCGGTGGTGATTACTCCCCGGAGAATTACATCGAGGCCATCACCTTATGTGAAAATGCAGGCATGGAGGTAATCATCGTTGACAGTATCTCCCAATGCTGGGACTATCTGCTGGATTTCCACGCCAATCTGCAAGGCAACTCCTTTGCCAACTGGGCCAAGGTCACGCCCCGGCAGAATGCCTTTGTGCAGAAAATCCTCCAATCTGCGGTGCATATCATCTGTACCATGCGCACCAAACAGGATTATGTGCTCAATGAAAAGAACGGCAAGATGGTCCCGGAGAAAGTGGGCCTAAAAGCCATGCAAAGGGATGGCATGGACTATGAATTTACCGTCGTTCTGGATATAGACCTCAAACACCATGTGCAGGCTTCCAAAGACAGAACAGGCCTGTTCATGGGCCGTCCCGAGTTTACCATCACCCCCAAAGTAGGCCAAGCCATCCTGAACTGGTGCAACCTCAATCCTCAATCAAACATCATTCAACCCCAAACCCCTCAAAACTATGGAAACAGCGCTCCAACTCCATCCCGTTAGACAAGAGATCATTCCTCTGCCGACACAGCATCCTCTCACCATTACACAACCGCTCAGGACGGATAAGACCACACCCTTTATAGAGGCCAATACCAAAGAGGTTTCAATCCGCCACCTGCAAAGTGATTGTGTGGTCCCGGTTTTCTCCAAAGACAACGAGGTAACCATTTCACACCCTGCCTTTGTGGAGACAGTCCATGAGGCGGCCCAGCAGTTCTTCCGGGGAGAAACCATCGACAGTCCCGAAATAAGGGTAAGCCATATCGTCAAGGGCAGAATCCCCGAAGCTATCCACAAACCCGTGAATCAGCTTTTAGAGACAGACAAGACCATCTACTATGAGCGGATGATGTTCTGCTTTGAAATCCCCACTATCTGTCAGGACATCGACGGAAATCCCTTAAAGCTGACAGTAGGAGGGGTAAGGGCCTATAACCATGAAAACCTCTACAATAGGAAATCTGCGGAGAAATTCAAGGTCTTTGTAGGCTTTCAGAATAGGGTCTGCTGTAACATGTGTGTCTCCACGGACGGCTATAAGAGTGAGATCAAGGTGATGAATACACAGGCCCTCTTTCAGGCTGTCATGGAGTTGTTTCAACTCTATAACCCCGAGAAACACACAAGGCAGATGCAAACCCTTGTGAACTCTTCCATGACAGAACATCAGTTCGCTCAGCTCTTGGGAAAGTCACGGCTTTATCAATGCCTGCCCCAGGAGGATAAAAAGAGACTGCCCCAGCTTCTAATGACAGACACCCAGATCAATCTGGTGGCAAGGGCTTACTATCAGGACGAGGCTTTCGGAGTAGATGCACAGAGCCGAGAGATTTCCATGTGGAAGGTCTACAACCTCCTGACAGGGGCCAATAAGTCCTCCTACATCGACAATTTCTTGGACAGGGCTCTCAATGCCTCGCAACTTGCTGAGGGAATCAACAAGGCTCTGTATGGAGAGAGTGAGTACAGGTGGTTTGTGGAGTAAGGCAGGCTGTCGGATTTTCCAAAACTGCACCTTATAGAGGAATAGAACAAAAAAAATCGACAGCTTGAAACTTTCCGCACTTACTTTCTAAATAATTCAAAAGTATGTGCGTAGGGTTTTCCCGGAAATCTCCCTCTGTTATTAACTTACCATCCCAGCAATAAATGGTTTTCTTACCGGAAATGCTACGGTCTGTCTATTATCCATTATGATATGAAAGTTGGAGTGTGCGCACTTAATTGCTTATAATAATGGAATCTATCTGCGCATGAGTTGTACATCTATCTCTCTTATACAATGGAAAGATAGGTGTACAAGCCACCAAAAGAGCACCGGAAATTACCTTTTGTCTGAAATTTGTGTATTTTTGTGAGTATGAATGACAAGTTGCAACAGATCGACACCCTTTTAGGTGAACTGAATCAATACCGGGCCAATGAAAATTACCGCATCACAGGGGCCCTGGAGATTGAGTATACCTATGACAGCAACCGCATCGAGGGAAATACCCTGACCCTCCATGAAACGGATATGGTGGTCAACAAAGGTATTACCATTGCAGGCAAAGGGTTAAGGGAGCATCTGGAGGCTATCAACCATAAAGAGGCCATTGATTTTATTAAGGACGTAGCCCAGAAGAAAGAGCCGATCTCGGAACGTGTGCTTTTGGATATTCATGCCATAGTCCTGCACAGCATAGACAAGGACAATGCGGGGAAATACCGCCGTGTACCTGTCATTATCAGCGGCAGCAAGCATATTCCTCCCCAGCCTTATCTGTTACAGCCCAAAATGGACGAGTTGTTTCAATGGTACGAGGCAAACAAGAATTCCATGCACCCGGTTGTATTGGCGGCTCAGATGCACGAGAAACTGGTGTCTGTTCATCCCTTTATTGACGGGAATGGCAGGACAGCCCGTCTATTGATGAATCTGATATTGATGCAACACGGTTATCCCATTGCCAATATCAAGGGTGACAATGAGACAAGGCGACGCTACTATGAGACTTTGGAGGAGGCATCCTCGGGAGATAACTCGGCCTTTGTGGAGTTTATCGAGGATGTGGTAATTCAAAGTCTGACGTACTATCTGAAAATCATCCGGGGATAATATCCCAAGAGATTATAATTGGAGAGGTGTGGAGCAATCCATGCCTCTCTTTTTATTTGGTGCACTCAGCTATCATTGTGAGACGTGCCGATTATGCACTATTTTAGAGTACTGAATTTATGAAAGATTTGTATTTGACACTTGTCGGAGGGCTTATATTTGTCCTTGTGGCCTACATAAGGGCAGACCCCCGCAAGAAAGAGTAAACATTTTCTAAGATCAATATTGATTTTCTGAAACTTTAAACCGAAATTTGTTGTTACAATACCCCGTTGAGTCGTTGTATTTAAAAAACATTTTCTAACTTTGTGATGCTATCCGCTGGGTAGCGACATATTGATTGATGAAAGTGTTTAGCTTTTATCCTTGGTAGGGAATCTGGTAAATTTCAAAGTACAAAGGATAAGCAATACAAACACTCATCACTTGTGTAGATATATCATCCTTGATATACTGCTCAAGTGTGGGGTATTGTTTATTTGTACTTGGGCTTACCAGAGCCTCCTACCAGATAAACTAACAACTCCACACTTTCTTTTTTTAATCCCTCGATTTGGAGTTGATCTGGGAAAAATGTGTAATTTATGTCATTAAAGGTTACCCAAGAGCGACTTAAGGAGATTGAAGATGAGTCTTACATCCTCTCGGACGGAGAAATGTCAGCTGAATTTCGGCAGTTTTTAAGTGATTATCGGATTGAAGTTAGAGTGTGGAAACATCCCCGAACAAATTTTGACTATGTATTTTATACAAGAGATCTACAAGTCGCAAATCTTTCAATCAATCTGAAAAAAGGTGGCAATAGTGCCATCCAAATAGTTAAACAACTTTTTGATTTATAAACTATGAAAACCAAATTACACTATATTATCATGCTGTTCTGCCTTATAGTAAGTGCAGGATGTAGCGATGATTATGATGATTCCAAATTGTGGGATAGCATCAATGGGTTGGAAAATCGGGTGGCCAAACTCGAAGAACTATGCAAACAGATGAATACCAATATTTCCTCGTTGCAGGAAATTGTTACGGCTTTGCAAAAAAAACGAATCTATTAAAAGTGTAGCGACACTACCCGATGGGAGTGGTTATCTGATTACCTTTTCTTCCGGAAAGACAATAACCATTTATCACGGTAATAATGGTGAGGATGGAAAAGATGGGTACAATGGTACAGATGGAGTTACACCGACTATTAGTGTTAGAAAAGACACCGATGGTATCTATTATTGGACAGTCAATAATGATTGGCTTTTAGTCGATGGAAAGAAAGTCAAGGCAGAAGGTACTGATGGTATAGATGGAGAGCCGGGTAAGGATGGAGAAGATGGGACTAATGGTAAAGACGGCATCACTCCTCAATTTAAGATAACTGATGGGTATTGGTATATTTCTTATGATAACGAATTATCTTGGACGAAACTTGGCAAAGCGACGGGAGATAGTGGGTTGAATGGATCAGATGGAGATAATTTTTTCAAAGGTGTATCTATTGAGGACGGTTATGTCTGCTTTACTCTGAATGATACGGATTCGACGGTGATTAAACTCCCGTTTGTATCGGAGAGTGAACTTACCGTAGAAGTTAAAGAACCGGGAACGCTAAATTCTTTACTTACATTGGAACAAAAGCGATCTCTGATCAATATTAAAGTCATAGGAGAAATAAATAAGGCGGATATTCGTACTATTGATAATATGAATATGATAGAAATTGTTGATTTATCTAATGCTATATATTCAGAGGGTACATCTATCTATACTATGTTTAATCTAAATCCAATGGATGAACCTGCCAATGGTAATAAAACTCTTCGTAAATTTATTTCATTTAAAAATGTTAAATCTTATGAGTCTTCATTCAGTGGATGCCGAAATTTGGAAGAATTAATAATAACCGCAGATAGCTGTGGTTATGGGTTGTCGCTAAAACTAAGATATTGCTATAACAGAAAAACTATTAAATTTTTAGAAGGCATTACATATATACCATCCCAATCGTGCGATTTCCCACAAATTATTTTACCTAAGTCAACGCAAAAGGTTTCAAAGTATGCTTTTTCTTACAATAATATGTATGGCGGTGATATAATGGATATTGATACGGTAATTTGTTTGGCGACAATTCCTCCCAAAATATGGGGAGATAGCTCTGGTAATAATTATGAGGCTAATTCATTTTATCAATATACCGTGGACAATATCACTTTAAAGGTACCCAAAGAGAGCTTAAATAATTACAAGATTGCTGCTGGTTGGAAAGATTTTAAAACAATATTACCACTCGAAGAATGATTATTTCATTACAGGTTAGTATTTTCAAAGTGGGGTTACCCCTCCTCATAGTAAAAGCACAGGCCAAGAACCTGTGCTTTTTACTTGATACGGGGAGTAACATCAATGTCCTTGATAAAAGAGTGGCTGAGTTCTTCCAACTTTCGGGAGGAACAGCCCAACAGCAACAATTTGGGATAGATGGAACACTCCAGATTACAGATGTTGTTAAATTGACTTTCTCGCTGGAAGAACGGGAGTACAAAGCGGATTTCTCGGTGATGGACTTATCCTCGGCTTTTGGAAAAGTGGAGGAAGAATCGGGCATACAGATTCATGGTCTGTTGGGATGTTCTTTCATGGAGCAACAGAAATGGGTGCTCGACTTTGAAAAATTGTGTTTGTCCATCCCTTAATAACCTCTCTTGAATTGTACGCCTAAATCTTATAATGATAAGAGAGATAGGTGTACAAATATGTAATGAATTTTGTTTAACCCAACGTCTTGTTTTTCCCTGTGTCTTACCCAAAATAGGTGGATAACTTGGAAATGAATCCTAAGATGCAGATAGTGTAACTATTGTGATTTTCAATGGTTTGTACTGAAAATCCTTGTGCCCCCGGTTCGATTCCTGGTGGTACCACTTAAAAATCAACGACTTGCAGAAATGCAGGTCGTTTTTCTTTTCCAGTCGGCGCTCACCGCTACTCTGCGGGAGTCGAACGGGGCCGGATTTGCAGCGCATACGGTGCACATTCGGAAGACGGGGGCGATCCGAAGACCGGGTTGTGAAAACTGTGACGAACGGTCTCCGGCATCAGCTTTTTCGCCGCTGTTCCGGTTGTTTTCGCTGCTTTATATAACAATTTTTTTATTTTTGCATATTTCAAAAAGGCCGAAAAGTGGCTTGAATGGATTTGTATTCGTTGTGCTTCCGGCAACTACACGCTTGAAGGTGTCGTTTTAGTCGCTGTGCTACAAGTGTGTAGTAAAAATTGAGTGCATAATTGCGGAAATTTGCATTATGAAACGGCAGCGGCGTAATGAGATTCTGGTGAAACAAGTAGTGGATCGGCTGAAAACAGTCCGCCGGGAGAGAGGCCTTACTCAAGAAAATGTCCGGTTCGACACCGACCTGAACATCGGGCGGATCGAAAGCGGAAGGCATAGCATTTCACTGACGACGCTGGCTGATTTGTGCGATTATTACAATGTTCCTCTGGAGGATTTCTTCAAGAAGATAGTGACGCGCTGAACAGTGAAATGAAAGAACCCGGGGAGTGGAGCCTCGGGTTCTGTTTTTTGTGTCGGAGTGTTTTCAGATTCGTTTTT